>Ga0209098_1000186_pt1 | contig 70083 bp, 48 predicted proteins | sample AD_JPNHW1_MetaG_FD_184429 | JGI IMG/M metagenome (GOLD analysis project Ga0209098, IMG submission 184429) | Active sludge microbial communities of municipal wastewater-treating anaerobic digesters from Japan - AD_JPNHW1_MetaG (SPAdes) (version 2) | ecosystem: Engineered > Bioreactor > Anaerobic...
ATGTTTTCCGCTTCAACCGGAGGCAGACTCCGATGGCCGCATTTCAAACTCTGTTGGGCATCGCGTCAAACAAGAACCATGTGTCGCTTGTGCAACTCAGATCGTAGGAGTCAAGTGCCCAAGCATCTGAAGTTATATATGAAAGCGTTGATCATAGTGGCTCCGACCGTGAGCGCGGACACGCGCAACCTTCTGCGCGTGGCGGTCCGTAACAGCCTCGATTCGGCGGCGGAATCGTGTGAGATCCGCGAAATCCGGGCGGGCGAACCTATGGCCGAGGCGGTCGCCCAGCGCATGGCCGGACAGGTGTCGTGCGTGGTGGCGGTCGGCGGCGACGGGACCGTCTCATCGGTGGCGCACGCGCTCGTGGGAACGGAGATCCCGCTCGGCATTGTGCCCGCCGGCACCGGCAATCTGGTGGCCCGCGAACTCGGCATCCCGCTCGATGTTACGGCGGCGGTCAAACTCATCGCGGGGCCGCACCGCCTGCGTAAGATCGACGCGATGGAGATCGCGGGGCGCACGTATCTGCTCAATGCGGGCGTCGGTATCAACGCCGAGGTCATCGACCGCACGTCGCGCTTGGGGAAGAGCCTTTTCGGCCGTTCCGCCTATGTCGGTACGGCCGTCTGGAAGGTCCTGCAGGCCAAGCCGCAGAGGCTGGAGATCACGGTCGACGGCGAGACTCGGACCTACGAGGCGACAGACGTGCTGATCTCGAACTGCGGGACGTTGGCGCGGGTGCTTCACCCCAACTGTCCGGATATCCGGGCGGATGACGGGCAGGTGGACGTCTGCATCATCTGCATGAAGATGCCGCTCGAATATCCGTGGTACTATCTCCGGAAAAGCCTGTTTCCCGGGCACGTCAACCGCATCATCCACGAGATGCCAGCCAAAAAGAGCGTGGTGGTGCGGAGCGATGCGACGATCTCCGTGCAGGCCGACGGCGACATCATCTGCACCACGCCGGTCACGGTGACGGTGCAGCCGAACGCCGTGGCCGTGATGGTGCCTTAATCGATGCGCGCGAGCTCGAGCTTGTCGATGTAAAGGGCTTTGATCGCGGAGGTGCCGTTTTGCTTGTCGAAACGCCCGGGGCCGATCCAGAAGTAGTGTGCGGCCTCCGGCACCCACTCGGCCACGTCGTACCACTGGTAGCCGTCGGCGACGCCGGAGGCCTTGCGGTCGCAGCCGCCGCACCCCTTCTTGTTTTTTGCGTCGTAGACGCCGGACCAGAACGCTTCGCCCTCTTTTCCCGGCTCCTTTTCGACGCGCACCCGCATGCGGATACGGTATTTCTTGCCGGGGTCGAACGCCACTTTGCTGAAGGGCAGCGACGTGCACCATTCGTAATGCGTGTTGTAAAGCTTCATGGCCGAGCCGTCTTCGGCCAGCGGATCGGCGACCGTGTCGCCCCAGGTGCCGCGGTTGCCGAGCGAGAGCACGGTGTCTTCGACGACGGCGCGGGCCTGAGGCGGCGGCAACGGCGGCGGGGTGGCGAGCGCTTTCCATTGGGCGATCGTCGTGTCGTGGCGCTCTGCGCCCTCGGAAATGCGGATGTTCTTGGCCTCGGCGAAGCGAGCGAGCAGTTCGGAAGCGAGGGCGCGCGTCTCGGGCTGGACCTCGTAGCGCCGGGGGTCCGCCGTGACCCACACTTTGATCTCCTCCTGCCGGGGCTGGCGCTGCAGGCGCACGTTGAGGACGGGAAGCCCCCCCATGCGCACGTTGTAGAGGTGCGCGGGCGAGTCCTTCACCGCGGCTTCGGCCTGCTGCCACAGGAGCGCGGCGCGCGCGTAGAACCCGTCGGGGATCTGGCTGCGACGCGGATCCTCGAAGATGCGCAGCGGGTGTGCCTCGGGGTCGCGGTAGAAGCTGTGCAGCGCGTCGAAGTAGGTGCGCACATACGGCGCGGCCGCGCCGTAGTAACCGGAGAAGAAGTCCTGCAACAGCGTCTCCTGCGGCAGGTCGGGGTTCCACATCCATTTGGCGAGCAGCCACGCCTTGAGTTCGGCGAAGTCGCCGTGGCGACCTTGGTACGCGCCCTGTTCGAAGAGGTAGTCCACGCGGTTCGTGCGGAAAAATTTCACGTTGTCCTGAAGGGCGAGGACGTTCGGGAAGGGTGAGATGTAGTCGCGGAAATTGGTGGTGTAGTCCCAGACGTAAAGGCGGTCGCAGATCGCGCCCCAGCCGCGGATGTCGTCGAGGAACGACCGGTTCTCCTTGAATGCGCTCTTGTCGATGGGAAATGCGAAATCGCACTCGATGGTGCAGAGGCAGGGCATCACGTTGTGGCGCGGGCGGAGGGTCTTCGGGGGTTTGCGCGTATACTGGTAGGCGAGCGTCTCGATGGCCGCGCGCGGGAACTCCTTCTCCACGGCTTCGGCCACTTTGTTCACGAAGGCGATCATCGTGCCCGCGTGCGACTCCTCGGCGTCGTCGAGGGCCTTGCACGTGGGGCAGGTGCAGAAATTGTACCAGTCGTTCTGGCTCACGCCGTAGAAGTCGGCGCCGGGATCTTTGCGGATGCGCGCGAGCACGTTTGAGGTGACGATGCGCAGGACGTCGGGATGGGTGAGGCAGAGCTGGGTGTGGTCTTTGATGCGCTTGCCGTTGATCTCGCTGAAGTACTCGGGGTGCGCGTCGAAGTACTGCTCCGGCGGACAGAGCGCGTTGAAGGTGTGGCAGCTGCCGAGCCCGCCGCCGAAGCGGTGCGAGTGGCCGCCGTGCTTGTCCGCGAGCCGCATGGCGTTGCCGTTGGCCTTGTTGCGCGCCGCGAGGTCGCCGTCGAACATGTCGAACCAGAACGGCTCGCGCAGGGCGAAAGCGGGCCTCTGCGTCTCGTCGAGCGCAGGGACGGCGAAAGCGTCGAGCGCGGGGATCACGCTGTGCCATGAGCTGTACCAGCGGCAGCCGCCGAAGCGTTCGAGCGTCTCATACACGCCGTACAGCGTGCCGCGCACGGGGCCGCCGAGGATGAGCAGGTGGGGCGGCTTTGTCACGATGCGGAAGCCGTCCATGCCCAGGGCCGAGAGGTCGGCGGGAGCGCCGAGCACCGCGTCGGTGTGGCGGGTTTGCCCGAGCAGAATTGCCCGGGCGGGCAGCGGCGCCTCGTCGGTGACGAGCGGAAGTTTCACGCCGGTCAGCTTTTCTGTGAATGTCTGGAACTCCTCCGCGGCGTAGACCTGCGAGGGCGAGGCTCCGGCGGCGCGCACGAGCGTGTAGGTGGCGGGCTGCCCGCGCGTGGCAAGTGTCAAGTCCTGCGCGGAGAGGATGCACGGCAAGATCGCCGCGGCCAGAATACGGAAACGTCGTTTCATATCGAACCCCCATGTAAGTTAAACTGTATCTAACCAAAACGCGTGTGGAATGGAAATCACAAAAACCGGTTGATCGGCAGACGCGGGCATGCTACTGTTCGAAGAGCATTGATGCTGACCGTGGAGGCTTCCATTATGAAGATCGTGATCGTCGGTGGCGTGGCGGGCGGCGCGAGCGCGGCGGCGCGGCTGCGGCGCTTGGATGAGCAGGCGGAGATCGTGCTGTTCGAGCGCGGCGAGAACGTGTCGTTCGCCAACTGCGGCTTGCCCTACCATGTGGGCGGCGTGATCGCCGAGCGGGACGATTTGCTGGTGATGCCGCCCGCACGCTTCAAGGGACGGCTGGCGGTCGATCTGAGGATCCGCCACGAGGTGGTGTCGATCGACCGGGCCGCGCACGTCGTGCGGTATGTGAATCTGGCGACCGGTGAAACCGGAAGCGAGACGTACGACAAGCTTTTGCTGGCGACCGGTTCCACGCCGTTGCGTCCGCCGCTGCCGGGGATCCATGACCCCGACGTCTTGCCGCTTTGGACCATGGGCGACATGGATGCGATCAAGGCGCGGGCCGAAGGCGAGACGCGGCGCGCGGTCGTGGTCGGCGGCGGTTTCATCGGGCTGGAGGCGGCGGAGAATCTGCGCCACCGCGGCGTGGCGGTGACGCTGGTGGAGCTGCTGCCTCAGGTCTTGCCGACGCTCGACGCGGAGCTGGCGACACTGCTGCACGAGGAGCTGGAGCAGAACGGCGTCGCGCTGCGGCTCGGGGCTGCGGTGGAAGGATTCGAACGCACCGACAAGAATCGCCTGATCGTGCGGCTGCGCGGCGGCGAAGCCGTTGAAACGGATCTGGTCGTGCTCTCGATCGGCGTGCGGCCGAACGCCGAGCTGGCGAAGGCCGCGGGCTTGCGGACCGGCGACCGCGGCGGCATTGTGACGGACGGAACGATGCGGACGGACGACCCCGATATCTATGCGGTGGGCGACGCGGTCCAGGTGACCGACCCGGTCCTCGGCGTGCCGACGCAGATCCCGCTGGCAGGGCCGGCCAACAAGCAGGGCCGCCTGGCGGCGGAGGCGATGACCGGCGTCCCCGTCGCGCCTTACCGCGGCACGTGGGGCACGGCCATCGTCAAAATCTTCGGACTCGCCGCCGCGAGCGTCGGCGCTTCCGAGAAGGTGCTGAAACGCGCGGGCGTCGCGTTCGAGAAGATCTACCTCCACCCCTTCTCCCACGCGACATATTATCCCGGTGCGCAGATGATGCACCTCAAGCTGCTGTTCACGCGCGAGGGCCGTATCCTCGGCGCGCAGATTGTGGGGCGCGACGGCGTGGACAAGCGCATCGACGTGGTTGCGACGGCCATGCAGGCGGGGCTGACGGTGACGGATCTCGCGCGGCTGGAGCTGGCTTATGCGCCGCCCTACGGGTCCGCGAAGGACCCCGTGAACTTTGCCGGCTTTGTGGCGGAGAACGTGCTGACGGGCAAAAGCCGTCTGGCTTATCCGGACGCGTTGCCGGAGGGCGCGTGCCTTTTGGACGTGCGCGAGCCTGCCGAGTGCGAGCGCGGAACCCTGCCGGGCGCGCTGACCATTCCGCTGGGCCAGCTGCGCAAGCGCTTGGACGAGCTGCCGCGCGGCCGGCCGATCGTGGCGTATTGCGCGGTCGGGCTGCGCGGTTATCTGGCGGAGCGGATCTTGCGGCAGAACGGCTTCGATGTCCGGAACCTGTCGGGCGGGTTCACGACGTGGCGTCAGTTCCAGTCGATTTGAACGTCAGCGCACGATGCTTCCTCCGCCCAGCACCAGGTCGCCGTCGTAGAGCACGAGCGACTGGCCGGGCGTGACGCCGAAGACGGGCTCGTCGAAACGGACCCTCACCGTCCGTTCCCCGTCCTCCACGGCTTCAAGCGTGGCGGTCACGGCTTTCTGGCGGTAGCGCACCTGGGCCGCCATGCGCGCGCCGACGGCCAGCGGTTCGCGGTGCCAGCAGAAATTCTCCGCATGGCAGGTCGGTGCGCAGGCGGCTTCGGGGCGGCCGCTGACAATGATCGTGCCGGTGGCGGGGTTGATCGCGATGATCTTCACGCGTGCGCCGGTGGCGAACCCCATGCCGCGCCGCTGCCCGATCGTGTATTGGTGGATGCCGGCGTGGCGTCCCAAGACCTTGCCGTCCTCGTCGACGAACACGCCGGGGATGGCGCGCCCATGGAACTGCTGGCGCAGCTGCTCGGCAAAATGGCCGTCCGGCCCCGCGAAACAGATGTCCTGGCTTTCGGCGCTTTTGGCGTTCACGAGTCCGTGCGCCGCGGCGATCGCGCGGACATCGGGTTTGGCCAATCCGCCCAGCGGGAAGCGCACGTGGCGCAGGGTCTCCGGCGAGACGGCGTGCAGGAAATAGGTCTGGTCTTTATTGGGATCGAGGCCGCGCCGCAGCAGCGGCCGGCCCTGCGCGTCGAATGCCAGCCGCGCGTAGTGTCCCGTGGCCACGAGGCTGGCGCCGAGGGCTTGGGCGACGGTCAGCATTTCGCCGAATTTCATGGACGCGTTGCAGAGCACGCAGGGGTTGGGCGTCGCGCCGCGCTCGAAGGCGTCCCAGCAGGGGCGCATCACGGTCGACTCGAAGCGAGCGCGGCAATCGGCCACTTCGTGCCGGATGCCCAGCTGCGCAGCCACCGCACCGGCCTGGGCCACGGCCGCCTCGTCCCCGCACGCTTTCATGCGCAAGGTGACGGCGATGACCTCATGGCCCTGCTCTTGGAGAAGCAGGGCGGCCACGGCGGAATCGATGCCGCCAGAAAGGCCGACCGCGATGCGGGGCCGGACGTTCGGTTTTTCGTGTTCAAGGCTGGTCATAGCTGATAGGTCAACAGTTTATCCCATGGCGCGCCGCGCCACAATGACTTGCTGTTCGGGGGCGTTGGCCACGAGCCACAAGCCGTCAGGCTCGATCTCGTCCGCTCGCGCCACGTGCAGGACCGCAGCGACCGCCTTGGGCAGTTTCGGCACCAGCTTGGACAGCTGGTTCGTCGCGGCCTCGATCCGCGCCGTGTCGAGCCGATTCCCTTGGCGCTCTGGAAAAAGCGCGAAGTAAATCATGTTCATCTCCACCAGCTCGCCGAAGAAGTGTGTGCCCAGCGAGATGTCGGGCGTCAGGAACGCGTGCATCTGCGCCAATTCGCACAGGGCCGAGACGTGGTTGATCTCCGAGAAACCCACCGGCACGCCGAGTGACGCCATGTGCGTGCCCCAGCGGCCCGGCCCCACCGCCAGCACGGTGCCGCCCCGCTTGCCGAGCGCGCGGTTGATTTCGCCGATGGCCCGCGCGACCGCGTGGCGCGTGTTCTCCGGCAAAGCCCCGTACAGCTCCGGATGCACGAACAGGATCCAGTCCAGACGCGTGACGCGGCTATGTCCCACCACGGCACCTTTAGTCGTCAGCAGCGCTTCTTCGGAACTCATGCCCAGCTTCGGGACGTTGGGGTTATGCGTGCCCTGCACCTGAAGCGGGCGGCATTGGAGCAGGTTGATCCGATACGTCTGTTCATCGAGGAAGTTGACGGCAAACTCGACGTCCACCGGTCGCTTATAGGCCGTTTCCAACGTCTTGAGAAGCTGCCGCATGTCGGTGATGAAACCGGTTTCGGTCAGGAGCCTGTCGAAGGTCAGGATGCGGTGGACGTGGCCCTCTCGCTGCGCCTGCTCGTCGAGCGAGGTGAACAGGTCGATGGGCACCTCGCATGCGTCGTCGAGCAGATCGTCGAAATATCCCGAGCGCAGCGCGTCCGCTTCGAGGTCGATGAAGTCGACTTTCCGTTGGGAGTGGCGGCAGACTTCCTCGAAGTCAGGCTCGGGGCGGCGCAAGGGCGCGTTGAGCGCCACCACGCGCGTGTAGTCGTCGTCGACGCGGTCGACCGCGCGCGTGCCGAGCCCGTAGACCAGGCGCACGACGCCCGCGCGCGGGTCGATCTCCTTGCTCCAGACGAAGGGATTGTAGGAGAAGCCCACGCCCGCGAGGTGCGGATAGAAGGTGCGGCTCTGGAGGACGCCCGTCACGCGCATCACCAGCAACGCCATCTGCTCGTCGCGCTCCAGCAGCTTGTGCCGCGCGCGGTAGTTGAGCGCCTCGCGGCTCATCGTGCTGGCGTAGACGGTGCGGACCGCCTCCAGAAACGCGGTCAGGCGCGTCTCGCGCGTGCCTTGGTTGGCGCAGAACACGCTCGCGTATTTGCCGGCGAAGGCGTTGCCGTAATTGTCCTCCAGCAGCGAGCTGGAGCGCACGATCACGGGGTATTGCCCGAAATAGTCCAGCATCTCCTCGAACTGGCGCAGCACGTAATCCGGGAAGTTGCCGGCCAAGATTTTGGCGTGCGCCTCGTCGACGCCCTCCAGAAAGGTTTCGGGCGAGTGTTGTTTCTCGCGGTAGGGCCAGAGGCCGTTGCGCACGAGAAAGGTGTAGAAAACGTCCGCGCCGATGTAGAACGAATCGTGCGGTTCCAGCTTGGCCTCCACCTCCGCCGCTTCGGCGGCCACGATTTTGCGGGAGACCAGCAGTCCGACGGTCTTGCCGCCGATCAGGCCGGTGCCCACCATGCGGTTGCGGATGTCCAGCAGGTCGGCGATGGTCAGGTACTTCTTCACCAGCGGCATGATCGCGTCGTCGCGCGTGACCACCATGCGCACGAGCTGCCGCCACACGGCCTGCCGGTCTTTTGCGGTGTAGACGAGGCCAACGGATTCCGGGTTTGAGACCATCTCTTCCGCGCGGCGCAACACGTCTTCGCCGTACATTTCGTCCGTGGCCCAGTCCGGGCCCGCGTTGGAGAGCACGGCGGCGATCACCGCGCTCGACCGCACCACCTCAAAAACGTCATGCGTTTTCCAGACATGCAGCAAGTGGAGGGTCGACGTGTAGCGGAACTGCGTCTTGACCGGCCGGACATAGAGCCCGGCGTCGGCGTGGAAGACGTCGAGAAACAGTTGGGTCGTGGACTGCACCGGCTCGGTCGCGTGTCGCGAGTGGTGGCGCCGCAGCAGGCCGAAGTAGGCGATCGTCTCCAGCCGGTAGAGATACGGGCAGGTCAGCATGAAGAAATTGCCGAGCATGGCGTCGGAGTACCAGTCGGTCGCCAAGTCGGAGAGACAGTCAAACACGTAGTAAGCGCCCAACCCCGCGTCGCCGATGACGTGGTGGATGCGGTGGATGAAAACCTCGAACCCGTCTTCGGGATTGAGCGCGTGCCGCTCGCACGGGAAGTCGTCCGGCAGCAGCGGCGCGTGGCGCGCGAAGCGGAAATAGACCAGCCGGCGGCGGTCCCGCACCGCCGCCTGGACGTACGGCGTCACGAAAGCGCGGTAGTCTTGGATGCGGTCTACGTGCCAGACGATGTTGTCGCCCGCCAGAATGCCGCCGAGCGCGTTGTCGAGCGACGGCAGGCCGGTCGTGTCGACCGGATCGTTGTGGTCGCGTATGCCCCGCAGGGCCCGTCCGCTTCCCTGCGCTCCGGGGTCTGCGGGGGTGTTCTGTCCGTCTGCCGGTCGGCGTTGGCCGCCTCGTTTTTCGCGCATCGTCGAGCCCTCCTTTCCAGGAACCGATGAGGATGAAGAAAAAAACGGAAAGGCAAGGTACCGCCTTGCCCCGCGGGGTTTCGGCCGAACGCTAGTGCGCGCAGAGCAGCGTGGCGCCGTCATCGGTGAGGCCGATGAAGCGCAGGCGTTCCTGCGGGCTCGTGTTCGGCTGGTGCAGGGCCAGCAGAAGCCGGCCGTCGAACGCCGTGAAGATCATGCCGTGCCCGCCGTTGGTCGTGTAGAGCGGCGTGTGCCCTTTCCACGGGCCGGCGACGCGGCCCGACTCCGAGCGGGCCAGCAGCACGCAGTACCCTTTACCGGGGATGAAGGTCGACCAGATCATGAAGAGCGTGCCGCTTTTGGGGCTCTTGTACAGGAACGGGCCGTCCGTGACCTTGCCCTCCTGCGGACCGGTTTTTGCCCCCGGCGCATCCGAGGCGCTGAAAAGCCTGACGGGCTCGCCGGCGGAGTCCGTCAGGTCGGACTTGAGCGCCACGGCATCGACGGTGCCGTCGATCAGCTGCACCCACTCGTGGCAAAAGACCATGTAAGGCGTGCCGCTGTCGACGTACAGCGTGCCGTCTAGCGCCATCCAGGCGGGCGGCGTGTGCGAATCGTTCTTGAGCGGCTTGAACGGCCCTGCCGGCGAGTCCGCGCGGAAGATCCACGTGCCGCGCCGGTGCATCGGCGGCCACTTTTTCACGTCCGCCGGCGGTTTGTCCGCGACCGCCGTGCGGAAGGTCAGCGTCACGAAGAGGTAATAGGCGCCGCCGTAGGCGTGCATCTCCGGAGCCCAGACCATCGACACCCCTTGGTCATTGGGCAGCGCGAGGACCGGCCGCGGCGCGGCCCAGTCGGTCAGGTTTGTGCTGGTGTAGACTTCGACACCTTGGAACCTGCTGCCCTTGCGGTTCTCGGACTGCGCGTAGAGGTAATAGGTGGCGGTCTTCGCGTCCGCGAAGATGAACGGGTCGCGGATGCGGATGTCTTCGGTCTTCAGCGTGGCCGTTTGAGCTGAAGCGCACAGGGACGCGAAAATCAGGGCGGCGGAAATAAAACGGGGCGCGTTTTTCATTTGTTTTCTCGGCACTAAAAAAGGGTTACAGATCCGGGGTTACCTGGACTTGTGTGGAAAGCGAGTAGAGGCCGCGGCCAGACGGCGTTGCGAAGGCCATTTCCGCCATGAACGCCGTGAACCCGTTGGTCGGCGTTGCGATCTTGGCGAAGGCGCGCGTGCCGTCCCTTTCGAGCGGCAGCGGCTGGTTGCTCCACTGGGCCTTGCGGAAATCGCGCGTGGGGGAACAGGCGGTCCAGAGCAAAGCCTGTTTGGCTGGACGGTCGGCGGTGACGGTGAGCGATGCGCCGCCGTTGCCTTTCAGCTGCCACGTCAGCTGCGGCGGCGTCTGGCCGTCGGCCATCATCTGCAGGAAGGCCGCGCGCGTCCGGTCCGCGCCGGGGGTGCCGCCCGCGCCGTGCCCCGCGTTGGGGGCCTGATACACTAGCTTGGGCCCGGGCAGGTCGTCCCAATAGTGGCGCAGGGCGTCCACGGTCCAGTAGGGATCATTCGTGCCGAGCAGCAGCAGCTTGGGCATGGTGAGGGCGGCGCGGTAGCTGTAGGGGTCCACGATGCCGCGCAGGGCGACCATGGGGGGGAGGTCCATCTTTTCCACCAAGCCGAGCTCGGTGTAGTCGTTGATCTTCTCGCTCTGGCGGCCGTATACGCGCTGTGACCACTGGGTCTGCGCCTTCATGTTCAGCATGTCGATCACGACGGGCACCATGCCGCACACGCGCTTGTCCACCGCGCCTGTCAGCCAGGTGGTCCAGCCCCGTTTCGAGGCGCCCGACACGACAAAACGCGCCACGTTCTGTTTCCGTTCGGCGAGCGCCCAGGCCTGCACCGCGTCCATGGCGCGCACGGCGCTCTTGGTCATCGGCAGCAGCAGCGGCCAGGTGTCGTCGCCGGTCTTCAGGTATTGGTCGAAGGTGTAGGCGATGAGGGCATCCTCGTATTTGTCGCCGTAGAGCGGTTGGTTGGGGACGTCGGTGATGACCGCGACCAGCGTGCCGCCGCTTTCGGCGAGCCGTTTGACGGCGGGCACGTTCTTCTTGCCGGCGGCGTGGGTGATCTCCAGGAACGCGGTCTCGGGATGGCGCAGCGCTGGCGGGCAGGCGATGTAGAGGGTGTGGGTCCAGCGTCCGCCGCGCCACGTCTGCGAGGTCAGCGCCAAGGTGGTGATCTCCAGACCGTCGATCTTCTGCGTGTCGCGGACCTGCCACGAGAAGCTGTCGTCGGGCTTCCGGACATAGTCTTCCAGTGAGCCCGCGGACAGACGCGTGCAGGCGAACACGCAAAACAGAGCTGCTGCTGCGCGTAAAGGCAAAACAGTATTCATCTCGGCTCGCTTCTCACTTTTTTGCGATGGCGGCTTTCTTGCGCTTGTCGCGGATGTACATCGCGGTGCCGTTGCGCAGGTCGCCCTCGAACAGATCGGTCGCTTGGATCAGCTTGCTCCAGCTCTTGTAGCCGTAGTTGACCGGCGAGTAGGACTTCTGGTTCTTGATGTACTGCGTGACTTCGCTCATGTGCGACCAGCCGTCGTCCCCCGCCGAGTTTTCACAGGCGAGCCGCAGCACGCGGACCAGTCCGGTATCGCCCCGCAACTCGTTCTTCGTCTTCTGGGCCTGTGCCGGCTTGGAGGCCGTTTCGGCAGCGGGCCTTGCGGGCGCGGGCTCGGCGGCGGGCTCCTCCTCCGGCTCGCGCGCGGCGGAGATCAGGTCTTCGGTGAAGATGAACTGCGAGCAGGCCTTCACAAAAGGCGAGGGTGTCTTCTTCTGGCCGAAGCCGAAGACCTCCTTGCCGCTCTCCAGCAGGCGCACGACGAGCGGCGTGAAGTCGCTGTCGCTGCTCATGAGCGCGAACGAGTCCACCTCGTTGGTGTACAGGATGTCCATCGCGTCGATGATGATCGCGGCGTCGGTGGCGTTCTTGCCCTTGGTGTAGCCGAACTGCTGCACCGGCTTGAGCGCGAAGAGGAGGGAGTGGGACTCCCAGTTCTTCAGCTGGCTGCTCTTCCAGTCGCCGTAGGCGCGCCGGATGTTGACGACCCCGTACTTGGCTAGCTCGTTGAGCACCGGCTCCACCGCCTCGCGGCTGGTGTTCTCGCAGTCGATCAGCAACGCGATGTTCTTGTTCTTCATGCGAACAGCTTAGCAGAGTCAGGCGAAGAGGGGAAACCGGAAACATGGCGGAGTCAATGGTGTCGTCTATGTGGTCGATCATCCATCTATCAATCATTATCAAAAACGATCAAATTGATAATGGACGGCTGTTGATACGCTTGCGCTGCCGACTGCGGCCGTGTTATGTTTGAACTAACCTTGCGTCAAGGCGTCGCGCGGTTGCGCGCCTTATGTGTGCGCAACAGGGAGGATTTTTATGATGCCGGACGCTTGTTGAGAACGGTGGCTGCCGCCTGCTTCGCCTCGGCCTGCTCGGCGTTCGCCGCCGAGCTGCCGGTGCAGCCGGGCGTCTCCAAGTGGGAGAAGGTAGGTCATCGCCGCTTTCGTTAAAGGGCAGCCGCATCTGCGCTACGTGGAGACGTACGACATGGTGCTCGCCCCAGACGGCCAGCCGCGCCCGGAGCTCTTCATCAAGGACAGGCTCCACTTCAACGCGGAGGGCTACAAGCTGCTGGCCGAGCGGGTCCGGGCCGACGTGGAGCGGGCGTATCCGGCGAAGTAGGGGACGCATTTCTGTGGAAAGGTGAAGCCATGAGAACGGGCAGCCGCAGGGGGTTCAATCGGACTGAGCTGATTATAGTTCTCGCTGTGCTGGCGCTGTTGGCCGTTGTGTCCGTTCCTGCCGTACTGAATTCGAGATGGCAGTCCAGGATGAGCGAATGCGGCCAAAAAGGGCGCGATGTTTATGTGGCGCTAGCTCGCGTCAACACCGAGCGTGAGCCGCGCGGAGAGAAGGCGCTGCCTGACGGGCGGTTCACAAACAGCACCGACCTGTTCCGCAATCTGATCGAGCAGGAACATGCGCCTGAGCTTGCCTATTCAAGCCTCGCGGGGTGCGGTGTGCAGGTCTGCAGGGACGGCAACCTGAAACCAGAGAACAACATGTGGACCATCGTCAAGGAGTGGCGCGATGAGATGGACGACGCCGTTCCGGTTATGCTCACGCGCAACGTGGATGCCTCGTCGCTGTGGTCTGGTCGTGCGGGCCCTGACCGGCCGTTGCGCCTGGACCCGGAGTGGAAGACACCGTTCGGCGACAAGGGCTGCGTGATCATCCGGAAGGGCTGCGCCATCTTCAGGTGCCGCGTCAAATACGCGACGGACCGGATGGTATTCTACGGCAAGAGCCCTTCAGACGTCGGCCCTGTGCGCTACCTGACGTCCACGCGCGAGGTCGTGGCGGGGGAGTGAGGGGGCACGGGAATCGGACGGATCAGTCGGATTGGACCGATCGGTCCGATGGTAGAATGCCTTTGCATTCGGGATAGGCCGTGCAGCCCCAGAAAGACTGTCCCATGTGCGAGCCGTGGCGGGCGGTGCGCGAGCGCATGGGCTTGCCGCAGAGCGGGCAGGGTGGCGTTTGTTCGCGGAACTCGCGGCGTGCGGCGGCGAGCTGCTCCGAATAGCCGCCCTCTTTCACAAAGGTTTGCTCCAGCGCGGCGATCTGCTGGTCGAGCAAGTAGTTGGCCTGATGGATCAGGCAGATGAGCGCGTTGGCTACAACCGAGCTGTCGGCCGAGTCAAGCCAGCGGGCATAGGGCACGGAAAGAGAAAGTTGATCCGTTTGATGATGACGACCGACATCACGCACGGCGAGGGCTTCGGGGTCGTCCTTGGCCCATTGGGGCAGTCTGCGTTGGCGCAGGAAATCCTCGTAGTCGAGCAGCAGTTCGTCGAGGCTTGCGCGCGCGACGTTGACGAGCCGGAGCTCGGTCTGGCTTGAAGTTGCCGCAGCGCGGCTGCCTTCGGCAATATTCTGCCGCCCGCTGCGGGATGCCTGTACCATCTGGTCGACGGTGCGCGAACGCGGGTCGATGAAGCGCTCACAGAACGCGACAGTGGCATCGTAGATGACGGTCGCGGTCTGGAAGCTGCGCAGGGAACGGTAACCCCCGCTGGGGCGGAGGCGCTGGGAGCGTGAGAAAGAATCGGACGGATCAGTCTGATCCGTCCGATCCGTCCGATGATGGGGGACTTGCTCACCCATGGCGCCGTTCTCACACCACGTTCAAGATCACGGCCTTGATGCGGCGGACGCCGGCGGAGGAGGACTCCTCCTTCTGGATCTTGAAGCCGCCCAGCTCGCCGGTGTTGTTGGCGTGCGGGCCGCCGCAGACCTCCATCGAGAAGTCGCCCATGGCGTAGACCTTGACCTGCTCGCCGTACTTCGCTGCGAACAGGGCGGTCGCGCCCTTGGCTTTGGCGTCCTCGATGGTCATGGTCGTCATCGTGATCGGCAGGTTGCGCTTGATCTGCGCGTTGACGATGTCCTCGACCTGCTGGATCTGCTCGGGCGTCATCTTCTCGGGGTGCGAGAAATCGAAGCGCAGGCGCTCGGGCGTGATGTTCGAACCCTTCTGGAGCGCATGCGGCCCGAGCACCTTGTGGAGCGCCTCGTGCAAAAGGTGCGTGGCGGTGTGCAGACGCGTGGTCGCGACCGTGTTGTCGGCCAAGCCGCCCTTGAAGGTGGCATCGCCCTGCTTGGAGGTCTCCTGATGCTTTTTGAAGGCCTCTTCGTAGCCCGGACGGTCTACGGCGAGGCCCTGTTCCGAGGCCAGCTCTTCGGTGAACTCCAGCGGGAAGCCGTAGGTGTCGTAGAGCTTGAAGGCGGTGCGGCCGGAGAGCGTGGTCTGGCCGTGCTGTTTGAGCGCTCCCGCGACTTTGTCGAACTCCTTCTGGCCGGCGTGGAGGGTCTTTTCGAAACGCTCCTCTTCGGTCACGAGTTCGGTGATGACGGTCTCGCGGTTCTTCTCCAGCTCGGGATAGACATGCTTGTAGTTGTCGATGACGATCTCGGCCAGCGCGCGGGTGTAGCCGGGCGCGATGCCGAGCATCTTGGCGTAGCGCACCGAGCGGCGGATGAGGCGGCGCAGCACGTAGTTCGCGCCGACGTTGCCGGGCTTCACGCCGCCCTTGGGGTCGCCGAGCACGAAGACCGAGGTGCGCATGTGGTCGGCGATGATGCGCTCCGCGCGCACGGCGGACTCTTCGCTGTCTGGGCGTGCGGTGGAAAGCTCCTTGATCTTGGCCATGAGCGGCGCGAAAAGTTCGGTTTCGAAGACGGTGGCGTAGCCGTTCATCATGCAGATCGTGCGCTCGACGCCCATGCCGGTGTCGACGTTGCTCTGCTTGAGCGGCTCGTAGGCGCCGTCCGCCGTCTTGTTGTACTGCATGAAGACGTCGTTCCAGATCTCGATGTACTTGCCGCAGCGGCAGCCGGGGCGGCAGTCTGGCCCGCAGGCGGGCTTGCCCGTGTCGATGAACATCTCGGTGTCCGGCCCGCACGGGCCGGTGGTGCCGGCGGGACCCCACCAGTTGTCGTCCTTGGGCAGCGCGTGAATGCGCGATTCGGGGATGCCGAGGCTTTTCCAGATGGCGGCCGATTCGTCGTCGCGCGGGATGTCGCCTTCGCCTTTGAAGACGGTGACGCTGAGCTGGTCGGGCGAAAAACCGAGGTGCCCCGTCAGGAACTCGTACGACCAGGAGATCGCTTCTTTCTTGAAGTAGTCGCCCAGCGACCAGTTGCCGAGCATCTCGAAGAAAGTCAGGTGGCAGGAGTCACCCACGGCGTCGATGTCGCCGGTGCGCACGCACTTCTGCACGTCGGTCAGGCGCGTGCCGGAGGGATGCTTCTCGCCGAGCAGGTAGGGCACGAGGGGATGCATCCCGGCGGTGGTGAAAAGCACGGTCGGGTCGTTTTCCGGTATCAGCGACGCGCCGGAGATGATGGCGTGGCCCTTGGATTCAAAGAATTTGAGGTACTTGTCGCGGAGCTGGTCGGCTGTGAGTTTCATATCGTGAGCGTTCGGTTTTCGGGGTTCAAGTGGCGAGGCGAATCGTGTTCGCCCTTACTCGGCGGCGTCATCGGCGGCGGGCTTGGTTTTGCCGATCGCGAGGGCGGGCTCGGCCTTGATCTTTTCGATCATCTGGGCGACGATCTCGGGGTGCGCGCGCAGGAACTCGGTGGAGGCGATCGAGCCTTGGCCGATCTGCTCCGTGCCGAAGCTCAGCCACGAGCCGCGTTTGGTCACGACGTTGCGGGCGAGGGCGGCGTCGAGCACCGAGCCTTCCCACGAGATGCCGCGGGCGTACAGGATGTCGAACTCGGCTTCCGTGAAAGGCGGCGCCACCTTGTTCTTGACGACCTTGACGCGCGTGCGGTTGCCGATGACTGCGCCGGAGGGGTCTTTGATTGCGCCGATGCGTTGGACTTGCAGGCGCACCGAGGCGTAGAACTTGAGCGCCTTGCCTCCGGGCGTGGTCTCGGGGTTGCCGAACATCACGCCGATTTTGTCGCGCACCTGATTGGTGAAAAGGCAAAGGGTCTTGGTCTGGGAGATGGCGCTGGTGAGCTTGCGCATGGCTTGGGACATCAGGCGCGCCTGCAAGCCCATGTGCGAATCGCCCATGTTGCCGTCCAGTTCAGCCTGGGGCGCGAGGGCGGCCACGGAGTCCACGACCACCACGTCGAGCGCGCCGCTCTTGACGAGCTGCTCGGTGATGGTGAGCGCCTCTTCGCCGGAGTTGGGCTGCGAGACGAGCAGGTCGTCGAGGTTCACGCCGATGCGGCGGGCGTAGTTGGGATCCATCGCGTGCTCAGCGTCGACGAAGGCGGCGAGCCCGCCGGCTTTCTGGGCGTTCGCGATGATGTGCAGGGCGAGCGTGGTCTTGCCGGAAGACTCTTGTCCGTATACCTCGATCACGCGGCCGCGCGGCACGCCGCCGACGCCGAGGGCCAGATCGAGGGAGAGCGCGCCGGTGGAAATGACCGGAATGTTTTTCGAGGCTTCCGCGTCACCCATGCGCATGATGGCCGACTCGCCGAATTCCTTGCGGATTTGACTCAGGACCGCGTCCAGCTGTGCGTTGCTCGTTTTCTTCTCGGCCATAAAAATCTCCTGAAACTATGCGTTAATAAGTAAAAAAAGAATACCAAAAACGCCCCCCCGAAGGGGAGCGTTTTCTTTTGGAGACGAGCGTTAACCGCGCACGTGACGGAATAACCGACAGGGGGCGCGTTATTTCACGACGGGCGTGAGCACCATGTTGCGGTAGTCGACGTCCGTGTGGTCGCCCTGCAGGTAGATCGGGCCGGGCTTGAACTCGTCGGAGGTCATCGCGCCGCCGGTGCAGCCGAGCACGGGCTGGTTGTCGATGATCGTCTTGCCGTTGAGGATCACGGTCAGGTGGCGGTCCACCAGCGTGATGTCCACGGTCTGCCACTCGCCGGCCGGCTTCTCGGCGGCGACGGAGGGCGTGATGCGGCTGTAGAGCGCGCCCATGTTGTGCGAATCGACGGGGCGACCGTAGGTTTCGGCGACCTGCACCTCGTAGATGCCGCGCAGGTACATGCCGCTGTTGCCGCCTTTCGGGACGCGCACTTCGGTCTTGAGGTTGAAGTCTTCAAACTCCTGCTCGGTGCGGATGTTGGTGCCGTGCTGGTTCTTGCCGTCGGGGCCTTTGACGCGGTTGCTCAGCATGCCGTCCGCCACGCTCCAGCAGTTGGGGGCTTTCGCGTTCATCGCTTTCCAGCCGGCCATGTCTTTGCCGTTCAAGAGAGGGATCGGCGCGCCGAACTTGACCTTCGCCAGATCCGGCTTCGGCGGCAGGTCGGGGATCTTCTTGCCTGAGAACTCGCCTTTGCCGATCTCTTTTCCCTCGCTGTTGACCGTGCGGGTCGTGAGCGCGAGCTTGTCGCCGTCGAGCTTGGCGGTGATGGTTTCGGTGTTCTGGACGTCCTTGCCGTCCTTCTTGGCGTTGTGTTTGCGCACGACGACCAGCGCGCCGTTCTCGACCTTGGTCTCGGCCACCGGCATGACGCTGCCGCCGCCCCACAGAAGCGCACCCTTGAGCGCGCCGCAGGACTGCTGCTCAACGCCCAGCCATCCCGCCCCCCCGCCGGGGAGGGTCAGCGCCCAGCGCCCGACAAACGTTTTTGCCGCATCGCAAGTTTCGGCGGCGAACAGTGACGACGCGCCGCACAGGAGCCCCGCAGTCGCAAGACCGCAGACGACGGAAGAGAAAGATGAGTTTTTCATAGTATGGATTAGTGTCTCTTTTCCGCCATGTCGGGTTCAAGCCAAAAGATACCCGTTTTTTGCGATTGATTCCCCTACACCATTAACTTACTATAGATTGCTCTTTCATTACCCACCAAAAGGTGTTGCGCGGAGCCCTTCCCGGGTGAGGCGGATGCCCGAGCCCCAGGATAACATGGTTTTCTTCAATAAACGCACCGTCTTTGCCCTGCTGCTGGCTGGAGCGGGTGTCTTCGCCCGGGCCGACATGGCCGAACAGGTCCGGCTCGATTTCTTCTTCACGCCCGGATGCACGGAGTGTGAACGGGTCAAAAGCGAGGTGTTCCCTGAGCTGGAAACCCGGTTCGAGGGGTTTTATGAACTGGTGCGCCATGATATGACGCAGGCGGATACCATCCCGCTGCTGGTCGCGTATCAGCAGCGCTGCGGCAACAGCGACAACGGGCGCGTCTCGATGGTCGTCGACCACACCGCGTTCCTCTCAGGGTTTGAGACGATGTCCACGGGGCTTCTGGACCGCGTGAACGAAGCGCTCGTGGCCCGCCAGGGCTCGCAGTGGACCGCGCCCCGGCCGCCGGAGATGGGCAAAGAGGGAAAAACGGCCGACGAGGTCGTGCGCGAGAGGGTCAACGGGCTGACCTTTTCCGTGGTGGCGCTGGGCGGTCTGCTGGACGGTTTCAATCCCTGCGCGATCTCGACGCTGATCTTTTTTATGAGCGTGCTGGCGGTGGCCAAGGCCACGCGGCGGACGCGCCTGCTGGTCGGAGTCTCGTTCATCGCGGCCTCGTTCATCGTCTATACCGTCCTCGGCTTGGGCTTCCTGTACGCCTTCCGCCAGGCTCCGAATTTTGCCGCCGTCAAAAAGGTGGTGGAGGTCGTGCTCGGCCTGTGCATGATCCCGCTGGCGGTGCTGTCGTTCCGCGACGCGTTCCGGTTCCGCAAGTCGCAACGCCCGGCGGACGTCACGTTGCAGATACCCAAGAAGGTCAAGGACCGCATCCATTCCTTCATGAACTCTCGCCTCGGATCCGGCGGACCGATCATCGGCGGCTTCGTGACGGGCGCGGGCGTGACGATCCTCGAAAGCGTCTGCACGGGGCAGAGCTACGTGCCGGTGCTGATGTATATGCTCAAGAAGGATTGTTCAGACCTGTGCTCGTGGGTCCTGCTGATCACGTATAACCTGCTCTTCGTCCTGCCGCTGGCGGTCGTGTTCGTGTGCTTCCACCGCGGCATGCAGCTGAAAGCGCTGATCGACTGGAGCAAGCACAATCTGGTGGTCGTCAAAATCCTTTTGGGCCTGTTCTTCAGCGCCATGGCGGTTCTGCTGTTGCTGGCGCACTGAATTTTCCGCGGGGCTTCGCTTATGCACTCTCTGAATCAAGACTCGGCATCGGACTACGCGCTGCTGGACAGCGGCGACGGCAAGAAACTTGAACGCTTCGGCACGTACGTTCTCTCGCGACCCTGTTCACAGGCCGTTTGGAAAACCGCCCGGCCCGAATCGTTCTGGGCCAAAGCCCACGCCGCGTTCGACCGCGCCGACGGCAACCAGTGGCACAACCGGGGCGCGCTGCCCGCCGAGTGGAAAGTCGTGATTGGCGGCATTACCTTTAAACTCTCCGGCACCGATTTCGGGCACCTCGGCATTTTCCCCGAACAGCGTGCGCAGTGGGAGTGGATCCGCGAGACGGTGCGCAAGACGTGCGAGTCCCGCCGCCGTCCGATCCAGGTCCTCAACCTCTTCGCCTATTCCGGCGGCTCGACGCTGGCCGCCGCGCTCGGCGGCGCGGAGGTCTGCCACCTCGACGCCTCCAAGGGCATGGTGCAGTGGGCGCGCGACAACGCCGCGCTGAACAGTCTCCAGACGCATCCGATCCGCTGGATCACCGATGACGCCCACAAGTTCCTGTGCCGCGAGGCGCGCCGCGAGCGCCGCTACGACGCCGTGATTCTAGATCCTCCGACGTTCGGCCGCGGCCAGAACAACGAGATGTACAAGATCGAGCAGGATTTGCCCGAGACGCTGCGCCTCTGCCGCAGCCTGCTGACGCCCGACCCGCTCTTCGTCCTGCTGAGCGCGCACACGCCGGGTTATTCGCCGGTGGTTCTGCAGAACGTGCTGGGCCAGGCCGTCGCCGGACTCGGCGGCGCGACGTCGTCCGGCGAAATGCTGCTCACGGGGGCGCCGGACGTGCTGCCCACGCCCTGCGGCGCCTATGCGCGCTGGTTGGCCTGATCCTCCCGCCTGTGCCGGGCTCACCGCGGTTTAGGGGTCTCGACCTTTCTGGGCGTCACGCCTTCGGGAAGCGCGCAAGGCGTGACAGTGAACCGCACGCACGCCGCGGCCACCGGTTTTTCGAAGGTCACGGCCAGACGGCGCGGGGAGGGCTTGCCGGGATTCTCAATCTGTTCTTCGTCGAGCCGCCAGGCCCCGCCTTCCGCCGCGATCCGCACTTCGACGCAATTCTTGCCGTCGTGGAGGAAGAGCGTTCCGCTGTCTTTGCGGAACACCTCGCGGTAGGTGACGAGCGGCGTGCTGAACGTCTGAGGCGTGGCGAAGCGCACCGTGTCGGTGATCTCGATGACGCGGTTGGTGCGGTCGTGGAAGTAGGCGCGCCGCAATTCCGCCAGCTCCGGCACCGCGTACGCCGCCTTCAGATCGAGCTCGAGGCGGTCGCGCGCGGTTTCGAAGGTGAGGCCGACGATCTGCGCCGCCGCTTTCCGCCCGGTCGGCTGAAGCTGGCCCGCCACGACGGGCACCGGATGGCCGTAGGAGTTGAGCACCTTGCTCGTGTAGCGCTCGCGGCTGAAGGTCCGGCGCGTATAGATTTCGCCGCCGGGGTCGCCCATCATCTCGACGTTGTTGAGGACGATGACGTAAGAGCCGACGTCGTTGTGGTTGTGCTGCTCGGCGTTGTGCCCGCCCTTGATCGCCGCGCCGAAGGGCGCACCCTGGGGGAGCGTGGAACGGGTGAGCAGCACCTGCGCGTTGCCGAACCAGGTCCGTATGGGCATCGCCGTTTCCTGCCCTTTTCCGGCGGGTGGCGGCTCCTGTCCGAAGGCCCGCAGGCCGATCACCGCGGGGCCGCCGCGCAAGAGGGGGTACGGCGGTGCGTCGGCCGGGACGGCGTCGGGATAGACCTGCCGCATGAGCGCCCAGATCTCTTGGCTCGGCCCGCCGCCGCCGTCGGCGAAATAGGGTGAGCGGCCGGTCTGGATCTGATACCCGCGCGCATACTCGGCGATGCGTTTGAGCTTGTCGCCCTGGAAGATGTCGAGGCGTCCGTTCGTGGCCGCGCGGACCGCGAGGCCCATCATCACGTAATGGCCGAAGCCGTAGTTCCAGTAGCCCATCCCTTCGCTGCAGTAGCCGTCGTCGGTGAAGCCGCTGATGAAGACCGGGTTGGAAATCTCCATGGCGGCGAGGACCTCGGCCCGTTCCGCCGGCGTGTCCAGGAGGGCGAGCGCGCAGCACGCGGTGCCGGCGGAGCAGACGGCGTTCCAGTTGTTGTCGCCGCGCATCCACCAGTTACCGCCGAGGTCGCCTTTGCGTACGGCGGTGAGATACGGGGCAAAGATGCGGCGTTCCACCTCTCGGCGGATGCGGTCGCGCACGGCGGGGCTGAGGCGGTCGCCGAGCCAGGCGTCGGCCGAGGCGAGCAGCCAGCCGCGCGCGGAGGAGCCGAGGTCAATGGTGAGCTTCGTGCCCTTGAAATTGCTGAGCGAGCCGTCGTGCGCGGGCATGGTCCAGCTCCGCTCGTCGCAGAGCGCGAGGATGTCGCGCTCGAGCGCGGGCAGGAAACGCCCTTTGTATTCGAGGCACTCCGCGAGGAGCAGCGTGCTGATCTGATGGCTCCGTTGCCCATAAGGCTTCTCATAATTGCGGCGGTTGCCGTTGGCGGTGAATTCGAGATAGAGCGCGTCCGGCAACTCGGGCAGGGGGGTGCCGCTGCGGCGCTCCGCGTCGCGAAGGATCCCGGCGGCCTCCGGCAGGGCTGCGAGGCGGTCCCAGGCTTGGCGGTCGGATGCGGGATGTCCCAGGCCCTGCGGCTTGGGCGGGAGCCACGCGGCGATTTGGGCGATGCGCGCGGGATCGGGCGGCGGAAAGCCGTGCTTCGATTTGAGGCGCTGTTCGTAGAGAAGCCGCTTCGCCTCGCTGTCGCTCAGCTCCTCGGCCGTGAAGTCGTCGAGGTCGGCGGTGCCCTTGGAGCCGGTGAAGGAGTGCACCCAGACGGAAAGGGCTGCGGAACCTTCGGGCGCCTTGCCGTACAGCGCGAGGGCTTGCCACGTGTTGGTGCTGCCGGGAATGGGAAGAATATGCTCTCCGTTCAGGTCCGGCGTGGTGAGGTTCCTACCTTTGGCATCGAAGTACTGCAGGTAAACGCCGACCGCTCCGTCGCCCTCCTGCGCGCGTGCCCAGAAATGGAGCGCATAGGTCTTGCCGGGGGGCACGGGGATCGGCGCGGAGCGGCAACTGCTGCCGATCGTGTCTGAGGTGTCGACGACGCGCAGGCCGAACTTGCCCGCATGGGCGGCCTCGGGAATGATGCTGCTCATGTTCTTGTCGGACAGAAACCAGTTGGTGTTGCCGTTTTCGAAACCGGGGTTGGGCAGCGCGAGCGGAGCCGTTTGCGCCGTAAACGCTAGAAGCGTCAGGCAGAGGGCGGTCGGACAATAATGGTGCATGGAAGCATTTCCTTTACGGTTCATAGTGGACGTGGTATTCCGCCGTGGAGAGCTGGCGGTACAGCTTTTCCTCGTGGGCAAATAGGGGGGAGGCGTTGACGATCTGCGAGAAGCCTTCCCAGATGCCGAACCATCCCAGCGGCACAAACAGGCTTTCGAGAAGCTTGCCGGTGAGTTCGGGGACAACGTTGAAAAAAGCGAGGAGTGTGATGGCGCTCAGGGACGCGATGCCGACCAACACGAAGGTGGCACCCCGTGTCCGCATGTGCCGCATGTCGCGCTTCTTTTGCATGGCCCGGTCTTTGAAATGTTTTCTGAGCCGGTGGATCACCATCTTCTCAGACTTGTCGTCTTGAAGACTTTTCGGAGCGAAGAAAGAGATCAGAAGATCGCCTTTCGATGTCTCTCGGTAGCGCTTCTTCAGCTCGTCGATAAAGTCTTGCGATAAGGCCCGCTCGTCTAACGGCCGGGGGTCGAAATCCGAAAAGATGTCGTCCCACACATCCAGGATGATCGAGATTTCTTTCAAGGACTCGTTCATGATTCATCCGTCTCTTGCCTGCGGGACCGAGCGGCCTCGTGTGGCCCGCACTACTCCCGCACGCGCAATTTTTGCGGGGCGGCGTTCCATCCCTTGGTCACCAGTGCCGCACCGCTGGCGAGCTTCGCGGCGTCGGCCTCGATGGTGACCGTCCGCTGCTCGCCCGGCATCAGACTGAAAAAGTTGTCGGTGTAGAACGACGGCCGCACCGGCTTGCCGTCCTTGTCGAGCAACTGCAGCTGCGTCATGAAGGCGAGCGAGGTTCCCGCATTCTCGACGGTCACGTCGATGAAGGTCGTGGCGCCTTTGCTCTGTACGCGTTGCGACACCTTGAGCGTCGCGGGCGGCAGCTTCGACAACGTCTCGAAGCCTGCGGCACAAGGCCCCGTGACGGTTTTCTTGCCCTGGTAGACGCTGGTTGAGCGCCAGTAGAAGGTGTCGGAAACGAACGCACCCTTCTCGTCCGTCAGCGTGAGCTTGATGAAGTGCACGGGCGTGATGCCGGCGGGGAAGTCGAGCGCAAACGCCTTGTGCGCGAGCCCATCCTCGGGCAGGTCCACCTTGGCCTGTTTCGAGATCACCTTCTTGAGGTTGAAGTCGTAGACGTCGGCGTTGACCGAGTAGCCCTTGAAGCTGCGGTAGTAGTCATTCACGACCGTGACCGTGTTGGAGAGATACTCGAACTGCGCGTGCAGCGGCTCCAGCGCGTCCTGCGTGTAGTAGAGCGCGGCGGTGGGCTCGAGCGACCAGTCCCACATGCGGGCGCCCGTCTGGCGCAGCGGCGAGTTGTGGTACCAGAAGAGCAGGCCCGCGCAGTAGCGGTCGCCGAAGTCGAGCTTGTTGGCGTTCCACACCTCCCAGATCGAGCGGAAGCCCGCGCCGCCCACGGCCTGCGCCTTGGTCGCGTACTCCTCGATGCCCTGCGACGGGCCGTACTGGTTCACGAGGTCGTTGTAGAGCGTGGTGATCAGGTGGAAGCCGCCGCCGTCGTGGTAGTCCCAGACCTCTTTGTTGATCGGCCACAGGTCTTTCTCGTCCATCATCTCGCGCAGGCATTCGACGGTCGGCAGGCAGGGCATGCCGTACTCGGGGTTGAAGCCGTCGATGCGGCTGCCGCGGTCGGAGGCGGTGTTTTCATAGTGGCGCATCGGGTTCACCGTCTTGTACGGGCTGCCGTCGTGCACGCCGTCGCACTCGGACTGCATCATGTAGCCGCGCGTGCCGTCGAGCGCCTGGATCAGCTCCTTCGCGCCGGCGACCTCGGTGGACTCGTTGGAGGAGACGTAGTGCGCGAGCGAGGGGTGGTTGCGGATGCGCTTGACCGTCTGCGCGACGTTCTTGAGGTAGAGCGCCTGGTCGACCGGATGCCGGGTGTCGCCGGTCAGCCAGAACTCCTGCCACACCGGCAGGCCCAGCTCGTCGCAGAGCTGGAAGAAGTAGTCCGACTCCGCGATGCCTCCGCCCCAGATGCGGATGAAGTTCACGCCCGCCTGCGCGGTGTAGCGCAGCTCGGCGTACATGCGGGCGTCGTCCGCGCGCAGCATCGCGTCCGGTATCCAGTTCGTGCCGCGCACGAAGAAGCGTTTGCCGTTCACATAAAACGTGCGGGACTTGTCGGGGCTGTTCTGATCCGACGTGATCTCGCGGATGCCGAAGCGCGTCTTGAGCGCGTCGCTCTCGCTGAATTTCTTGGTCTTGTCGTCCATCGTCTGGAGCGTGAAGGTTGCCTCATAGAGATTTTGCGGGCCCTTGTTGAGCGGCCACCAGAGACGCGGGTTCTTCATCGCGAGCTGCGGGTGCGTCTGGGGCGTGAAGGTCACGGTGCGGACCTCGCCTCGGAAGAGCGTGGTGTCGTAGGTGAAGCGGATGCCGGTGCCGGCGATCTCGCCGGCCAGCTTGATCGTCACGTTGCCGGTGGTCGGATTCTCGACGTCGACCGCGACCGTCAGGTCGGCCGCGTCATAGTTGGGCTTGGCGAGCGCCGCACGCACGAAGGGATGGCGCAGCGCCGCGCGGCCCGTGGTGAAGAAGGAAATGCTGCGCCAGATGCCGGTGTTGCGGTCGCGCACGCCGTCGTTGAGGGTGAAGTCCCAGCCGACCGACATCAGCATGGTCACGTTCTTGCCGATCTCGCCGTCGCCGCCGTTGCGGAACTCGTTGTTCGCCGCGCCCCATTGCTTCAGCTTGGTGTCGCCGGGCACGTCTACGGGCAGAACCTTGACCGCGATGGCGTTGGGCTGGCCGGCCTTGACGTAGTCGGTCACGTCGACGAACTCCTGGCAGAACATGCCCGCGGTGCAGAAGGCGAGCTTGCCGTTCAGCCAGATCTCCGAGCGGTAGTTGATGCCGTCCGTGCGCATCCAGACGGTCTCGCCCTTAAACTCCCCCGGCAGACCGAAGACCGAACGGAACCAGTAGGTGTAGAAGTCGCGTCCCGCCTCGTTGAGGTCGGGGATGAGCCGCTGCGTCTTCTTGTTGTTGAGGCCGTAGTCCGGCGCGGGATAGACCTTGTTGTGCACCAGCGAGCTGAGGACCGTGCCCGGCACCACCGCGGGCATCCAGCCTTCGGCCACGTAATTCGTGCGCGAGAGTGTGTCGCCCGACTCCTTCACCTCGCCGGCCTTTTTCATGGTCCACGCGACCGTACCGCCGTGCCCCTCGGCCGAATCTAGCACCACGCGCCCCGTCCGTTCCTCAAACGCTGCCGGCCGCGCCAACGCAGCGAATGCAGACACGGCTGCCGCACACACAACCATCCACTGCTTCATCATCGTTATCCCCCCCCCCGCTTCGGTTCACCACAGATGGCGGACAGTGTAACCCATCCGCCACGTCCAGGCAAACCTCGCCTTGTGTTCCCGGCACGGGCGGCGCGGGCAGGCGGGGGCGCCTGTGCTTTCACTTCGACGGTGAACGGTGAGCGGGAAACGTGTTGAAAAGTCCCCATAGCGTGTCCTCGCTGCTGAGGAAAGCATCAAGACGCAACTGCGCAAGTTCGAGGGTTTCTTGACACCCAGCCTCCGCTTTTGGCATGGTTCCGTCTTGTCGTTAATTAAGGGGACCAGTTTCAACCTACTCAATGATGGCCGCTATGAAAAATCACTTCCTAGTCAACCTGTTGGCGGTTTTGTTTGCTCTGACGGCATGTGACGGCGTGCGCGCCGCGCCCGTGGAAAGCGCGTTTAAGCCGAAGCTTTTGCAGGTCAAATTGAGCGCCTCCGGTGTTCCGGCCGGCGGTTCGTTGAACGCAACCTGTTGGTGGCAGAACACTGGGGAAGCGCCAGCCGACGATGACGAGATCATCTTCGTGCACGTGCGCCGTCAGGGAGAAGCGGAGAACGGGCCCGGAGCCGTTCGTTTCGGTGCAGACCATAGCCCCGCCGTTCCCATGTATCGCTGGCGGCCCAACCGCATCGTCACCGATTCTTCCACGATTCGCGTGCCGCGTGATGCGCCGCCGGGCGATTATGTGCTGCTGCTCGGGATGTATCATCCGGCGACGGGATCGCGGCGCTCGCTGGACCTGCCGCTGCCGCCAAATGAAAACGCCAGCCGGTACCTGGTCGCCAAGTTCCGCGTGCTGCCGGGTGACGGAAAGGCGGATGCGGTGCCGCTCATCAACCGTTTCGCGCCGATGCCGTCCGCCGAGTCGGTCGGGGCCCCCAAGCCGGAGAAGACCGTCACGGTTGGGAAGGGTCCGTTGACGCTCGTAATGGATGCCGCCGCGCCGCGCGTGGCGGCGTGGCGACTGGGGGACGCCGAGCTGACGGCTGATCCGGAAGGCGAGGAACCTGTCGTCAAGATTCTGTCTGTTGCCGACAACCGTGTGCGGCCGGCCGATGCGAAACCGTTTCAGACAACATGGGCCCTGCGCCAAAAAAGGAAGAGCGCCGTTTATCGCGCCGAGATCAGCGAAAACGGCAAGCCGAGAGTTACGTTTGACCTCGTTTTCAACGTCACGGGGGACCGGGCCGAAGTCGCTTTGGATTGCGTGACGGAAACCGATGGTTATCAGCTGGTCAGCGTGCGGCTCGGCCGGCTGGTGGCGGCAACGGAGGGAGCGCGTCTGGCGTTGCCGTTCAATGCCGGCCGACTGATCGATCCCGCCCGCAGCACGCCGGCCGAGAAAGTGTTTCAGATCGATTGGATCACGCAGGTGCTCGCGGGCGTTGTGTACGACCGCCGCATGCTGTGCGCAGCCGACTTGGAGGGCGTGGACGATCGGCTGGTCGCGACGGTGGGTGAAAACTGGGCGGCGCTGGGAGCTTTGTTCGAGCACCGTGCGCCGGCCAAGAATCCGGTTCCCTCCTTGTTGCTCTCCGACCGCGGCGCCATCCGGCTGCGCTTCTTTAAACCTGAAAAAGGCGCGCCCGATTGGATGGACGGGACGCGCCTGTTGCGGGCGGAGGTGAAGGCCCGTCCGCCCAAGCTTTACGATCACACCTTCATCTACAAGATTTTCTGCGACTCTCCCGGCGCGAAAAACTTCGTCACCTTCGCGCAGGCCGCCGACCTGGTCCGGAAGATCGGCAGGTTGACGGATGGCGCGCCGCAGGTAGGGTACCTCGTCGGATGGCAGCATCAGGGGCATGACACCGGTTATCCCGACGTCTTTACCGTGAATCCGCGCCTCGGCGGAGCGGAGGGCTTGAAGGCCGCGATCGAACGCGCCGCCGAAGACAACGCCGTCCTCTCGTTCCACGACAACTATGACGACGCGTACACGAACAGCCCGGCCTGGGACCCGGCGTTCATCGCCCGGTCCGCGGACGGCGGGCTGATGAAGGGGGGCGTCTGGGCTGGCGGCCAGTCGTATATCATGAGCTTCTACAAATACGGGATGGGCCCGGCGCGGGAACGCGTGCGGCGCACACTCGCGCTGGCGCCGATCCGCAGTTCGTATCACATCGATGTGCTCAGCGCCGTGCCGCTGCGGCGCGACTTCAATCCGAAAAGCCCGACTTCCGGCGCGCAGAGCCTTCATGGAAAAATCGCGATCGTGCGCGAGTTCGACCGGCATGGCGTGGATGTGACCAGCGAGGGCTTTTCCGCTCCCTTTGTCGGTGTTCTGGGCCACGCCTGGCACCTCATGCGCGGACGCGACACGTTATTTGCAGGCGAGGAGCGGATTCCTTTCGTGCCGTTCATCTATCATGACCGCGCCTCTTACGGCGGCGGCAGGCTCAATGACCTTTCCGATACGCTTCTGTACGGTTGCGCGCAGTCGGGAGATTTTAGCGGGGGCACACCGCTGAGCGAGATCACCGACCGCTACTATCTGATCGAGGTTCCATGGTTCTTGTTCCGCCGCAGCGAGATGACGGAGTACACGGCAGCCAACGGCCTCCGGCGCGTCAACTACGGGCCGGACTCGTTCATTGAAGCCGCGGATGACAATCAACATTATCGCGTGGTTGTGGATGGCCGGCCGATGGTTGTGGATGGCAACGTATTCGTGCCGAACTGGCGGAATGATGCCTGGCTGGCATACTCGCGCACGGGCGGCCGTCTGGACTTCCCGGCACCGGAAGGCTGGACTGACGCCGCAAAAATCAGCGCCGTCACGCTGACCGCGGAAGGCCCAGGCGCTATCGTGCTGGTCACGCTCGACAACGGGCATGTCCGCATCGACATGGCGCCGGCTACGCCGTTGCGGCTACAGTATGGCCGATGAAATAGCAGGTCCAGATTCTCGGCCAGTTGACTTTCCGCCCCCAAAAGGGCACAGGGCTGACATGGGGTCGCTCATCCCGGAGCCGGAGACCGTGCTCAGGGCATCGACACTTTCGCCCTGAAGAACCGGGAGCCCGCGTTGGTCGTGCCCCAAGCCGAGTCGGTCAGGTTGGCTTTGCCCTCGAAGAGGTACACGCGCGCTGAGCCGAGGTCCGGCGACCACGTGAGGCGGGGCGTGCCGTTGCTCACCGCGATCCCCGCCTGGAAGAACGAATGGGCGTTCGTGGGCACGGAGCCGGCCAGGTACTCCTGCCACGCCGCATGCCCGTCGCCGTCGCTGTCGGCCCGCGCGGCGGTCTCGTAGTCGGCGTCGGACTGCCCCGCCACGGGGTACTGGGCCAGCCACGTGTAGGGAACGGGCACCGGGGTGGACACGGTCACCGGTCCGGTCCATTTGGCGTACAGCGTGTGGTCGAACACCGAGGCCAAGAACGCGGTGTCGGTCGCCCGGATCCCGGCCCCGTCCTGCCCGGTCCACCAGCCCGCGAAGAGATAGGACGTGCGCGACGGCACCGGCAGCGACCCGTAAGGCGCGCCGTCGTCATAGTAGATTTTTGTGGCGGGGGTTGCCGTGCCGCCGGCGGCATTGAGCGAGACGAGGCATCCATACAGTTCGGCGGCCGAAAGACATCCGGCGGCGGTATTGTAACCGCCTGCCACCAGCACCTTGCCGTTGGCCAGCAGGGTTGCGGTGTGTCCGACGCGGGGATTGAGCATCGGCAGGGAAAACAGCCAGGTCCCGCTGGGCGGGTCGTAGATTTCGGCGGCAGGCAGGTGGCCGCTGGTGTTGTATCCTCCCGTGACCAAGACCTTGCCGTTGGACAGCAGCGTGGCACGGGCCTCCTGCTTCGCGACGGCCATGGGCGGTGTCATGAGCCACCCGTTGAATGTCGGGTCAAAGAGTTCCGCAGACGAAAGGTTCCCGCCGTCGTTCAGACCGCCCGCCACCAGCACCTTGCCGTTGGCCAGCAGCGTCGCGCTGTGGAAGGTTCGGGGGACAATCATTGACGGTCTGCTTGTCCATGTTCCGGTTGCCGAATCAAACACCTCGGCGCCCGCAAGGCTGTGAACATTGTAGCCGCCGGTGACGAACACCTTGCCGTCCGCCAGCAAGGTCGCGGTGTGCTGGCTTCTGGCGGTCTGAAGCGGGGCAACTGTCCACCAGGACCCAGTAATGGGATTGAACATCTCTGCGCTTGCGAGCCAGGTGCCACTGGCTCCGCCGAAGCCGCCGGTCACCAGCACCATGCCGTTGGCCAGCAGCGTTGCGGTGTGGGCAGTCCGTGCGGTTGTCATGGGCATCGTGATGGTCCACAGGCCGGTTGCAGGATCGTAGGACTCGGCGCTGGCGAGGCGGCCGGTGGCAGCGCTGTAGCCGCCCGTCACGAGCACCTTCCCGTTGGGCAGCAGGGTCGCGGTGTGGCCGACTCTCGGGAAAACCATGGGAGCGGTCACCGTCCATGTTCCGGCGGTGGGATTGTAGAGCTCGCAGAACGGGATAAAATTGTTGCTGGTGTCGGCGCCGCCGGCGACGAGCACCCGGCCGTCGGCCAGCAGCGTTGCGGTATGATCACTTCTGCCCGCGTTCAGCGCGCCGGCGGAAACGAACGGGAGCGCCAGCGCGTGGCAGGCGATGCCGATCGCGACAGGAATTGCCGCCACAAAACGAGCCGTGTTTGCGAAACTGATCTTTTTCATCATTCTCTTTCTTTCTGTCTCAAAAATCGGTGAGCACCCTTTTCAGCACCCGCATTTGAGCGTGTTAAGATAAATCATCCTTGCGAGGCGGGGAAGTCCTATGTTGCGAGAAGGGCGAGCCGCACGCCGCCCCGTGTCAGGGGCAGCGCAAACGGTAGAAGCGGGTGGGCTTGTCAGGCCCCATCGGTTCACAGAAGCGGATCAGCGCCGCCGCGTCGACCGCGTTCGTCTGGAGCACCGGCACCCACGCCCCTTCGGTCAGGTTGGTGCAGGCTTCCACTACGACGGGGAACCCAGTCGTCCCGTCGATGTTGAACCCGAACGCTCCGCCGGCCACGCCCCAGCCGTCGTCGGACACAGCGCGCGGCATCCACGGCGCGGTGGGACGGCCTCCGAGCGTCGCGCCCCACCCGGAGCGCTTCGGCAAGTAGAAGACCGTTGCGCGGTTAGAATTCTCGAAGACATAATCTCCCAGCGCCGGCGCGTCGCCTTTGCAGAGCAGGCGCGCCAGCTTGAAACAGCACTTGAAGGCGATGCGGTCGAGCCGCGCGGCCGATGCGGGCAGGACCAGCGACGTCAGTCCGGTGCAGTACTGAAACGCGGACTCGCCGATATTTGTGACGCCGGAGGGGAAGGTGATCGACGTGAGGCCCGTGCACGACAGGAAGGCGCAGCCGCCGACCGCGCGCACGCCGTCCGGGATCGTGAAGGTTCCCGCTTTGCCGGCGGGGTATGCGATCACGGCCGTGCCGGGCTTGTCGAACAACACGCCCTCCACGCTGCGGTACGAGGGGTTGGCGTCATCCACCTGGATCGCCGGCAGACGGGAGCAGTTGCTGAAGGCACCGTACCCGATGTTGGTCGTGGCGGCTGGAACCATCAGCGCGGTGATCCGTTCGCACTGCATGAACGCGGAGTCTCCGATCGACGTCAAGCCGGCTGGGAGGATGATGCCGACCAGGTTGGAGCAGCCATAAAAGGCAAAGCTTTCGATGGTTGTCAGTCCGGCGGGCAGCGAGGCGCTGCGCAGGCTGGCGCAGCCGTCAAACGCACTTTCGCTGATCCGGGTGACACCTGCGGGAAGGGCGGCGTTGGTGAGGCTGGCGCAACCGCGGAACGCATGGTGGCCGATATTGGTCACGGTGGACGGAAGATCCGCCCGCGTCAGACTGGAACAGCCGAGAAACGCGTGAAGGTCGATGTCCGTCAGGCCCTCGGGCAGGGATACGTCGCGCAGGCTGGAACAGTTGTAGCAGGCGCGCAGCGGCACCGACTTGACCCCCGCCGGGAAAACCAGATTGGTGAGCGAGCCGCAGCCGTGGAAGGCGTCACTGCCGATACTGACCAGCCCGGTCGACAGATGCACCTGCGTCAAATTGGCCGCCCCATTGAAGGCGTTTGCGCCGAGCGAGGTGACGGTGTCGGGCAACGTCACGCGGACGATGCTGCTGTTGCCGCTGAACGCACCGCCTGCGACGGCCGTCACGGGCGCGCCGCCCAGCGCGGCGGGCACGCTCACGTCACTCGCGGTCCGGTTATAAGCGATCAGCGTGCTCTGGTTTCCGGAGACGGAGTATGTGTACTCGTTGGCGCTTTGGCCGCTCCACGTCGCCGTCAGCGTCGTGTGCAACGGTGATGCGATCATGTCGGCCGTCACCAGGCCATAATCGGAATGCCATCCGAAGAAGACGTATCCGTCCTTCACCGGCGTCGGCAGCGTGCCGTACGGCTCGCCCACCGTGTAGGTCGCGTTGCTCGACGCGAGCGTGCCGCCCTTCGGATCGAAGGTGACGGCGACGGTCGAGACCGAGGGGGCGTAGGCTGCGACACGGCTCTTGAGGACGTTCATGATGGTCACGTTATCGCCGTCGGCCGCATCGCCCACCGCCGCACCCTGCCACGTGACCAGGGGCGAAGAAAAATAGTCGCACGGGAAATAGCGCTGGCTTCCGTCGTCGTCGTAGGCCATGACCGTGTGGTAGTTGAGTTCGTCAGTGCCGGTGAAGTACCAGCCCGCCGCAGAGCTGGCCAAGGGGCTTGGCCCGGGCGAGTCGCTTTGGGATTTGCTGTGTCCCGCGCCGAGGTTGTGCCCGATCTCGTGGGCCAGCGTCTGGCTGTTGTTGACCGCCCGCACCGCGCATACGGAATAGGCGGCGGTCGACTGTCCCGCAGTGGACGAAGGGACATTTCCGACCCCGACCATGCCGTACGCGCTGCCGGTATCCACGAAGACGCTGACGAGATCGGCTCCGGTCGCATACCGGAAATACGGCACCGAAATGAATGCGTCTGAGCCGGCTCGCAGCGAGGTCAGCACCTCGGACAGGCTGTTGGTGCAGGTGCCGATCATTGTGAACAGATGGATCAGCCGGACGCGTGCCGCGATGCCGCTGTTCTCGAGCGCCGTGTTGAACTTGGCCACAGCTGAAACCGCGAGTGCGGTCATGCCGCCGGCGTTGTCCTCCGCCCAAGTCTTGGCGGCCGCGTCGAAGCCGATCATCAGATCGATTGTCTCGACCGTCGCATCCAGCGTCACGGGCAGCGTGCCCGGCTCCGCCAGCGCGTCCGGCACCAGCTTCAGCGGCTCCTGGGACCGGTCGGTGACCGGCGGGCGGCGCCTGTCGTCGTACTCGCGGATCTCCACCGCCGCACCGGCACAGCGCGCCGCCTGATAGAGTTTGCCGCGCGAGAAGTCGTGCAGGTCGTGCCGTTCCCCGTCGCGCGCGATCACGGCCGTGAAGCGTGACGGGACACCGTCGCAGCGCCCCTCCACAAGCTGCGCGCCGCCGTACACCGTCTGCACGCGTGTTACGGTCACGGTGTAGACCGCGTCGGGGAAGAACGCGTAGGTCAGCGTATCGCCGACGGCCGACCGCGGCGCGGCGGAGGACAGGGCGGAGGGAACGCAGTCGCTGTGGCGCGAACGTGCCAGCGCGGCGTCGCCGAACTCGGCCGCACGACCGCAGAGTGCGGCCGCGAAAACGCCAAAAAGGAACCCTGCGCCAAGCGGAAACGCGCGCATTGTCATCGTTGCCCCCTTGATAATAAACATATGAATTAGATGCAACATTTAACATAAAGTTCAGGAGTACGTGCGTCAAGCCGCAATTCCAGCCGTTTGTCGGATCGCACACACTCTTCGTCTTCAAGATGTTGTAGCTCCTGACTCCTCCGTCCTGATTCCTCCTTCGGGTGTGGATGCAACAAAGTTGATTCGCCCCCTCCGTCATGAAACCGGTTGCAATTCCGACGCGTAATGGTGAAACTATTCGCCATTGGCCGGTGTGCCGCAGATCGTTGTCGCACGACCAAAAGAAATCCGAAAAGAATAAACAAGAGGGGATGGGGGACAGACACATGAGCAAACTGAGCCGGTCGAGCGCCGCCGCATCGGCGTGCGCGCTTCTCTTCACACTGTTGTCCGCCGCAAACAGCGTAGGGCAAGCCGCGCCGACGACGCTGGAGAATCCGTCGCTGCGCGTGACTGTCGACCCGCAGGCCGGCACGCTCGACGTGCTCGACAAAGCGAGCGGCCAGCGCTGGTTCTCGGCACACACGCACAAGCCCGGCGGCGCGCCGCGCTTCCGGGGCCTGAGCCGTTCGGGCGACGCCCTGAGTTTTGAAGCCGACTTCGGCGCGACCGACAAGCGGCCCAACACCGTGCGCGTGACGATGAGGCTGGCCGGAGAGGGCGACCTCGCCGTCGAGGCTGACATGGCCGACCGCGGCGTTGCGCTCAAGCCCTTCGTTTTTCTCGACCCGCTGGTGACCGACAGCGCCAACGCCGCCTTGGTTGTCGCCGACTACAGCAACGGCCACCTCTACCCCGCGAACACCAACAAGCCGGCGCGCGCGTATTTCGCGCTCTCGCGCATGGACATGCCGTGGATCGGCGTCTGCGACACGGCGCGCGGCACGGGCTACATGGTCCTCATCGAGACGAGCGACGACGGCTCGCTCGCCTGTCCCGGCTTCAAGGTTGCGGGCCGCGACTTCGCGGCACCTGAGATTCACTGGGGTCCGAGCAAGGGCACCTTCGCCTACCCGCGCAAGCTGATCTACCACTTCGTGCCCCGCGGCGGCTACGTGGCGATGGCCAAGCGCTATCGGACGTACGCGCAGCAGCAAGGGCTGATCGTGCCGCTCGCCGAGAAGGTCAAGAAAAACCCGAACCTCGAACGCCTGTTCGGCGCGCCCGACGTCTGGGGCGACGCCTCCCTGCGCTTCGCGCGCGAGGCCAAAGCCGCCGGCGTGGACAAGATGCTCATCCACGGCCGCGCCGCGCCCGAGGAGATGAAGGCCATCAACGATCTGGGCTACCTCACCAGCGAATACGACAACTACACCGACGTTACACCGCTCGGCACCAATGCGGTGCCCACTTCCAGCCGCGACCGCATTCCCGAGAGCGTGGTGCTCAAGGCCGACGGCCAGCGCATGACCGCGTGGCTCACCTTCGACAAAAAACTGCAATACATGAAGCGTTGCCCGTCGCTGTGGGTCGAGACCGCCAAGCAGGTCGTTCCCCAGCTGCTGGGCAAGCAGCCCTTTCTGGCCCGCTTCGTCGATGTGACCACGGCCGAGGACCTCTACGAGTGCTACGATCCGGCCCATCCGCTCACGCGCGGCCAGAAGCGCCAGTGCGGCGTGGAGCTGCTGGCCTTCATGCGGTCGCAGCACTTGGTCGTCGGCGGCGAACACGGCATCTGGTGGGGCGTGCCCCAGCAGGACTACATCGAAGGCATGATGAGCGGCGGCTACGCCTCGTGGCCGGCCGGACACCTGCTTCACCCCAAAACCAAGACGGATGCCTTCACCGGTCCGTGGGGTGGCGGCTACGGCAAGTGGGAGAACTATGCGCAGTACGGGATCGGCCACGCGACGCGCGTGCCGCTGTGGGAACTCGTCTTCCACGACTGCGTCGTCAGCACCTGGTACTGGGGCGACGCCAGCGATTTCCTGCTCCAGGCCGCGCCGGAAATCACGCCGAAGAAAGACGCCTTCAACATCCTGTACGGCACGATCCCGCTCCTGTGGGCCAACGCCGAGGGCTCGTGGCCCAAGCACCGCGACGTCTTCCTGCGCACCTACCGCAACACCTGCAAGCTGCACGAGGCGGTCGCCTGCACAGAACTGCTCAGCCACGAGTGGCTTACGCCCGACCGGGCGGTGCAGCGCACCCGCTTTTCCGACGGCACGGAGGTCGTGGTCAACTTCGGCGAAGCGCCTTATGACGCGACCGTCGGCGGCAAGAGTTGCCGTCTGCCGCAGAACGGCTGGGCCGTCAAAGGTCCGAAGATCGAGCAGTCGCTCACCCTTGTGGGCGATCGGGCCGTCACAACGATCCGCGCCGACGGCTACTATTTCTCCGATGCCTCGGGCGCGGAACTGACCCAACGCGCCGCAGGCGACGCGCGCGTGCTGATTCAACTCGGCGCCACGCGGCAGCCCGCAACCCTTCCGCTCGCGTCTTTCGCGCCGGGATGGGACGCTTCCACAACGCGCATTTATCAGCTCAGCGCCAACGGCGAGCGCGACAAGCAAATCAACATAAAGCCTGTCGACGGCGCGTTCCAAGTCGGTCCGTTCCCGGAGGAGGCGGCACTCGAAGCCCTCTGCGGCGCGCAGGCGGCTTTGCCGGATCTGGTCGTGGAGACGCTCGCCGTCGAACCGGCCCGGCCCAAGCCGGGCGCGGCGTTGACGGTGACCGCCACAGTCCGCAACGCGGGCGGCGCGGCGGCCGGCGACGTGGAGGTCGCCTGTTATGCGGATCAGGTGCAGCCCGACCGCAAGCTGGCAAGCCAGCGCGTCTCGCTCCGCGCCGCCGGCAAGGCCGGTTTGTTCGGCAAAGACAGCCGGATGCTCACGTTCCGAATTGACCCGAGGACGATCGACGGCCGCCGTGAACTCGTCATCGCCATCAACCCCGACGGCCGCGTGAAGGAACTTTGCACGGCTAACAACCGCGGGCTCGTCACGGTCGACGTGCCCGCCGACTATGCCGCGCTCTGGCAGCACCACCGCACGGTTGCCGTTGAAGCGGGGACGCTGGCCCGCACGGACGAGCCGGTCGTTCTCGCCTCCGAGCTGCCCGCGACCGCCGACCCGGTCTCGGTGCGGGTGGTCGCGTGTGGTGCGGACGGCAAGCCGCTGTCGCCAGTGCCTGCGCAGCTCGACAAGATCGGCGAGAAATCCGAGCTGTGCTTCCTGCTCGCCGGCCAAACGCCCGCCGGAGCGGTCCGGCGCTTCACCGTCTTCTGGAACGACCGTGCGCCCGAAGGCAAGCCCGGGCGCGTCTTCTCGCACCTCGCGCGGTTGTGGCAGCCTGATGACTCCGCGGCGGAAGGGGAAACCTATCGCGTGCGGCTCAGCAACGGCGCGCTGGTCGACCTCGCCGCAAGGAGCGGCGGACAGACCGGCGCGCCCTTCGTCTCGAAGCTCATGGTCTCGTCGCAAGAGACCGGCTGGACCGACGAGTCGGGTACGGTCGAGCGCTGCGACGTGCTCGCCGCGGGGCCGGTGCGTGCGGTCGTCGCAGTGCGCAAGGCGCTGAACGCGGGTGTCGCGTATGAGAAAGTCTACACGTTCTACCCCCGCCGGATCGATGTGCTCGCCTCGATCAACAAGCCGCTCCCCCTGTTGAGCCGCGCCTACTATGCGCAGACCGGACAGTACGTCGACAACGCCGGCACGCGCGCCGTCGTCGACGGGTACGGCTCCGACGAAGGTGTCCTCGGCAAAAACCCCAAGCCGCTGTGGTACGCCGTGTATGCGGAGCGCTGGGCCCATGCGTGCATCGCCCTGTCGCCGTTCAGCGGCGTTGCCTATTGGGACGCCGGCGGCAGCTGGGGCGGCATCGGGTTCAACGCGGGCGCGCGCGAAAATGTGCGCATGAGCTACGTGGTCCATCCCGGCGCGAAGGACGCCGCCTTCGCCGAGGAGGACTACCGGCAGCTAACGGCACCGCCCCAGGCCCGCTGGGAGAAGTGATCGTAAGGCGACCGGTGAGACGGCGCGTTCGGAGAACGCGCCCTACCCTCTCGATCTCTCGGCCGGGCGCGCTTTATGCTACCTCGGCTCTCACGACGAGGTGTATTAACTCCCCGTCGTTATGGTATTATTCGGCCGCCATTCTTGTGCACAGCAAAGGAGATGTCGCATGCCCGTGAATACCAAGCTCCATGCGTTTAGCCTCGTTGTAGCCGCCCTGTTTGTCTCGGCCACCGCACAGGCGCAGGCCCCCGCGCTTCCGAAGCCGACCTTTGAAAATGTGGCGTATGGTCCGCACCCGAAACAGGTGTTGGACTTCTATCAGGCGTCTTCGAACCAAGTGACGCCTCTGCTGTTCTTCGTCCATGGCGGCGGGTGGATGACGGGCGACAAGGCGAAACCCGATTTCCTCGCCGAGTGCCTTGAGAGCGGCATCTCCGTCGTGTCGATCAACTACCGCTTCATCCCGGACGCGGCGGCCGAGAAAATCGATCCGCCGGTCAAGGCCTGTCTCGACGATGCTGCCCGCGCGCTGCAGTTCGTGCGCAGCAAGGCGGGCGAGTGGCGCATCGACAAGGCTCGCATCGGCGGCTGCGGCGGTTCGGCGGGCGGATTGACCGCGCTGTGGCTGGCCTTCCATCCCGACCGGGCCGATCCCGCGAGCGGCGATCCGGTCGCGCATGAATCCACGCGGCTGTGCTGCGCGCTGTGTTTCGTCCCGCAGACCACGCTGGACCCGCAGCAGATGCAGGCGTGGATCCCGAACAACACCTACGGCGCGCACGCCTTCGGGCTGGGCACGATGCAGGAGTTCCTCGCCAAGCGGGAGACGCTGTTGCCGTGGATCCAGGAGTTTTCCCCGTTCGCGCTCGCCAGCGCGGACGATCCGCCCGTGCTGCTTTTCTACGACAATCCGCCGAACCTCGGACAGCCCTATAAGGATCCGCCGCACTCGGGGAACTTCGGTGCGGGCATCGCGGAGAAGCTGAAAGCGGTAGGCATCGAGCACGAGATCAACTACAACAACGACTATGCCAAGATGAAATACCCCAACCTGTTCAGCTTTCTGCAGGAAAAGCTTGGCGCGCGTCCGTCCAAGTAATCCGGGGGCGGCGCTCCCGGTTACGCAAAACTTGTGTTACACTTTGCCCATGAGTACTGAAGTCCAGACCGATCATCAACCTCTGGAAGAGCGCATCACCTACTGCGAGCACCTCGTCGACACCCTCAACGGGGTTGTGACCGACCTCCAAAAGCGGGTTTTCGCGCTGGAACTCCAGAACCGCAAACTTTTAATGGAAATCAAACAGCAGCAAGAGGCTTCCCGCGCTTTCGGGATGGCTGACGAAAAGCCTCCCCACTACTGAGAGGCGTGACCGTTCTTTTACGTTCAGGACCGGCGTCATTCGGCCTGCTTGTTCTGGTAGACGCGCACGTAGTCGATCTCGTAGCGCGTCGGGAACGGCGTTTCCGACGGGTCGCCGCCGGAGTTGCCGCCGATCGCGAGGTTCAGCAGCAGGTAGAAGGGTTGCCGGAAAGGATTCTGCGGTTGGCGCCCTTCGGGATTGATCGTCTCGGCCAGGTCGATGGTGTTCAGCGTGAGCCCGTCCATGGCGAGCACGATGCGTTTTTCGTCCCAGTCCATCCGCCAGACATGGAAATTCTGGTCCCACGCCGGATCGTTGAACGCGGCGACCGGTTTTTTCGATTCGTCCCATTTGGCCTTGCCGGGCACTGTCGAGCCCCAGCATGCGTTCGCCAAGATGTTGCCCTTGTAGTACTCCATCAGATCGATCTCGCCACAGTCGGGCCAGCGCCCCGTGAGGCCCAGAAACCAGATGGCGGGCCAGAGGCCCTTCCGGGTTTTGATGCGCGCCTTCACCTCGAAGCGGCCGTATTGCCAGGCGTGGAGCCCTTTGGTGGTCACGCTGGCGGAGGTGTACTCGGCGAACGCGCGCCGGTTACCCCAGTACGTGTCGCCCGATTTGTAGCCCGGGTTCTGCTTGCGCTCGCGCCGGCCCTCGATGATCAGGCAGCCGTTGGAGCAGACGGCGTTGTCCGGCTGATACCACTGAAGCTCGTTGTTGCGCACGAAGCCCCGCTCGTAGGTCCAGTCCTTGGGGTCGAGCCGTCCGTCCGCGGTGAACTCGTCCGCCCACACCAGCCGGTAACCTTCTTGTGCGAAAGCCTTTTGCTGCGCGGCCCAAGGAAAAACGATGGCCGCCAGCACCCACATGAAAACAGATTTCATCTTGCACCTCTCCTGGTCGTTCGCCCTGTATAGCCGCCTGCCCCGGCTGCGCGTGAAAGCATTTCTGCCGCTGGGCTCTGTGCGCTACGGCTGGAGTTCCACGCTGTCGCAGTCTGCGGTCACGTAGCGCGGAGCGGCGGGTTTCCACTGCGGGTAGGCCGCGGTCTTCTCGGTCACGTTGTCGGTGAAGGTCAGCCCCTGGACGCTGTAGAAGTCCAGGAGCGCCGGGTGGAAGTGGCGGATCGTGTTGCCCGTGATGCGGATGTTCTTGTTGTAGCGGCTTACGGCGCGGAAGGCGGGATCGATGCCGGCACCGCACTCGATGAGCGCCCGGCCCCAGACGCCGTAGTTGCAGTTGTCGAACACGTTGTCGCGGATCACGCAGTCGCTCACGCCCGCCTGCTCGTACCAGAAGCGCGCATCGCCCTCGAAGAGGATCGCCGAGCCGGCGGTGTGGAAGGTGTTTTTCTCGACCACGGTCGGCCCGCGCGAGTTGAGCAGGATGCCGCGCGCGCGGTTGCCGCGGATCGTGCAGCCGCGGATCGTGAGCGTGGCGTAGTCGTCGACTGCGGCGAGCGCGTCGCCGACCGCGACCGTCTCGGGCAACGGCTCCTTAAAGGTGAGTCGTGTGTACTCTTTGTTCAGACGCTCAGCGCGCTTGACCACGGGGTAGGCGTAGGTGGTGAGCGCAGGGCCCTTGACCAGCTCGAGCTTCTGTCCCTTTTGGATGAAATCGAAGCCGTACTGCTGAGGGTGGACGAGTTTGACGTCGGCGACTGTCGGCGAGAGCCGCTCGACGATTCGCACGTAGATGCCGTGGACGTTCGTGGCGTCGTCCTTTTGCAGCTCGAAGAGGCAGTCCTCCAGCACGACCTGTCCGCCGCAGTTGACGAAGTGCGTGGCGTCGGCCGTGAGGCTGACGATGCGGTTCTTGCCGGGCGGCGGCGTGACTTTGACGCGTCGCACGAACAGGTCGCGGCTGCGCTGGCCGATCACGCCCATGCCGCCGCAGTGGTAGAGCGTCACGTCCTCGACCGTTACGTCGCGGCTGTCGGTGATCGCGATGCCGCAGACCAGACGGTGGCTGGGACCGAAGACGAAGATGTTGCCGGGCGTGCCCTTCAGCTTTCCGCGCAGCAGGCGCACGCGGCGGTTGCCGAGGTCTTGCACGAGGATGTCGTCGCCGAGGCCGTAGTCGCGGGCCTGATAGGCGGTCTCGCGCTTCACGGGGTCGAACTCCAAGATCGCGCGCACGGGATAGAGCGTGCGCGCTTTGCCGGATTTGCCGTCGTGGAATTTGAGCAATCCGTTTTCGACGGAATAGGGATACTCGGCGGGGATCTCGAGGTCCGCGCAGGTGTCCGTCACCGCGAGGATCTTGCCTTCGCTGTGGAAGGGCCGCTCGTAGTCGACGGTGAAGTTGCGCAGCACGATGCCGCGGGCGTTATCGACCGTAAAGGGCGAGAGGTAGCCGTGGAAGAGGAAGTCCGCACCTTGTCCGTCGACCTCGAAGTCGCGTAGGCCGTCGATGGGGAAGGCGATGCGCTTCAGCCCTTCGTCGTTGTTGCTGATGAACTGGTAACGCTCGAAGGCCTTGTCCGGGTAGAAGTCGTAACGGCCCTTGGCGAAAACCAATTTGTCCGCACCCTGTTTTTTGGCTTGAGTCAGAGCGGCGCGTACGGCGAGGGTGTCGTCTTTGCCGTCGCCGGGGAACGCGCCGAAGAGCGCAACGTCAAGCGCGCCGCCGGCGGAGGCGGCGGTGACGAGCAACACGGGTATCCATGTGAAAAGTTGAACTGTCAGTTTCATGCAGCGCAAACCTCCCGGGTGGAAAAAGAAACGCATCTATTCTTCACACACGGGGGCTGCGGCGCAAGACGCAAGTGAGGGGGAACAACACCGGCGCTGACCTCAAACGCTATTTGCCGGGCAAGGGGCCGCGCAAACGAGGCGTAAGCCTGCGGAGGTTTAGAGGGGCCTGCGACGGCCCCTTTTGCCCGCAAAGCCGGCGTTATCGCACTGAGAAAAGAGTGCCGGCCAGGATACGGTGTAGATAGCCCTCCGCGTCAATCGTGACCTTTCTGCCGCGGTTCCGGATCGCCGCGATTTGGGCGGGGGTCAGGCCGTTGGCGTCCGTGCCGAAACGCAGGGTGTGCGGTCCGAGCGTGCCGTTGATCGTGAGCGTGCCGCTCCAGGCGCAGGCGCTGCTGTCCGCGAAGGCGAGCGAGGCCGTGCCGTCGCCCGCGTCGATCACCGCGTTGGCATAGAGTTCCAGCGGGCCGAAGGCGTTGGCGCCGCTGCCGGCGGCCAAGCCGCCGCCGCGCAGCTGGACGGTGAGCGTGTCGGCGAAGAGAGTGTCCGCTCCTGTGCGGAGCATGCCCTCCAACACCATGAGCGGACCATCGTAGGTCTGTGCCCCCGTCAGTTCCAGCGTGCCGGGGCCGCTCTTTGCGAGCGCCGCGTTGCCGTTGAGCGTGCCGCTCAGCCGCGCGTCCACGGCGGCGCTGCCGTTGGCGACCTCCACCGTCCGGATGCGGCCATGCAGTCCGTTGCCGTTCAGATCGATCGGGTTCTGAATTTCCACCGTGGCGTCCGAGTACGGTGAAGAGAGCTTGAAGGTGTAGCCGTAGTCCGTTGTGCCGTCGTAGAAGGTCAGGAAGTGGCCGGCACCCCACGTCAAGGTCGCGCCTGCCCCGCCGAAGTTCACCGTGCGGTCCGCGTCCGCCGCGCTCAGGCCGGTATCGCCGTAGAGGGCCACGTTCGTCGTCGCCACATACGGCGCGCCGACGGGACAGTTGAAGTCGCCAGCCGCACCGCCGTTGAGGTCTGCGCCGATCTCGAATACGCCGCCGCTTGCGAGCAAGAAGAGCTTGCCGGGGAACGTGAGCATCTGCGCCGTGGTCATGCGGAAGATGCCTCCGGCCAGATGGAAATTGTTGCCGAGCCCGACGCCCGAGTAGACCGCGAACCCGGTGCCGCCCCAAAGAACGTGCGGTCCGCCGACCGCTAGATTGAGGGCGGCGTGCAGCGTGGCGTTGGTTTCCAGATAGTTGTGGAACCAGAGCGAGCCGGCGCTGACGTGCGAAGCGGTGCCGGTGCCGCTGAGCGTGGCGTCGTTCGGCCCGGAGAAAAGGAGGCCGCGGCCGGCTCCGGAACAGGCGATCTTCCTCGCGCCCAGGGCGAGCATCGACGCCCCGGCCGTGGTGTCAACGGTTAGCGTCGTGAAATTCGGGTCGGCCTCAGGCGTGACCGTCCCCGCCACGTTCAAGATGTAGTTGGAGTTCACGTTATAGCCCGTTGTCGGCAGCGCCTGCTGCCCGCTCAGGCGCAGGAGCGTGCCGCTGCTTCCGCCGCTGAGGGTGGGGAAGCCGTAGCCGTCGACCGTGCGCAGGACAATCGTGGAGCGTGCGGCGGCGTCGCTGGTGCTGGACGCGTTGTCCATCAGGACGCCGTAGACCACGTTTAATCTCCAGCCCAGCGCGTTTGCCGTGATCGAGTTACCGGCGCTGCTGGAAAGGTCGACCAGTTCGAGCTTCTGGGCCTCGTCGTCGCCCGCGAGGGACTGGACCGTCAGGGCGAAGCCGTTGCCGCCGTTGGCGTCGAGCTTGAGCGTCGTGGAGCGGTACTGTGTCCCGCCGGACGTGCTTGCGAGCCCGAGCTGATAGGCGCTGAGCGTGTCGGCCGTGGTCCCCGACGGTTTGGCTTTGAACGTCAGGTCTCCGCCGCAGACCCGGACCACATTCGTGCTGGCCGTGAGCTGGTCATACGAGGTGTAATCGAGGATCAGGTCGCCGGCGCGCACGTCGGTGTAGCCTTGATGGTTGAGGGAACTGCCGGCCAAGGTCCAGGTGCCGGCGCCGCCTTTGACGAGGGCGATGCGGCCGGTATTCCCGCCGCTGATGACGTCGGCGAGCGCACCCGTGCCGGAAAAGCGGCCGGTGCCTGTTCCCAGCAGGTGCAACGTGCGGGTTTGGAGCCCGCCCCAGTTGGGGTTCAACCCGTTCGAGAGTTTGCCGGTCAGGGTCAAGCTGCCAAGGCCGTTGACGGCCACGGCGTTATGGCCCGCTTCGGAGGTGTTTCCGAAATGCTTGAATTCGCGGTTGCAGGACGCGTTGTTGGCGCCGAGGTACTCGAAGACGTTCATGGAGGTGCTTCCGCCCGGGCTATCCAACCAGACAATGCTGCCGGTGCCGCCCGCCGACAGGCTTCCGGTGTTGGAGAGCGAGGTGAGCTGGAGCGTGGCGCCGTTGCTGCGGCCGAGGCGGAGCGAGCCGTTGAAGGAGTTGGTGGGGTTCGTCAGCCGCCACGTGCCCTGCTGCACGCCGATGGCCAATACTTTTGAGCCGAGCTTAATATGGCCGCTGATCAGGTTCGGGGTACCGCGGTTCTGGTAGGAACTGTATAAGAAAAAGGGGGCGTCCTCAACATTGACATCGTTGTGGATGAGACCGGTCAGCTCGAGCGGTGCGGTCCCGTAGTTGAATAGCCTGGGGCCCACGGCATTTTTTCCGCCCACGTTCCACGGTCGGTCGGTGACTTGGTTTCCCGTGAAGCCTTGAAGCGTACAGAAAGTGTCGTTCAGGTCGATGCTGCCGCCTTTGCCCATCGCCGAATTCATTTCCCTATTGGCCAGAACACGCGATGAGTTGACGACCAGCGTGCCGCCTCCCGCCGACGTCAAACCGCCACTGAAGCTGTTCTCCGGGTTCAGCAGTGTCAGCGTGCCGGCATTGGTGCTGCTGCATACGTTGAGCCTGGCGTTGACGCCGGAGACCACGCCTGCGAGTGCAAGACTTCCCCCGTCGAGCGTAAGTCGCGTGGTTATGCTCCCGACGTCGCCCAACGCGACGGGTCCGTTAACAATAACCAGAGGCGGGATGCCGTTCGTGGTGATGGCGCCATCCTCTCTCGCTACGGACACGGCACCCGTGCAGGTGAAGCCGATATCAGACGAGAAAACAACTTGGTTCGTCGGAATGGCGTTTTGGGATTGGCAGAGCCTTCCGTTGAGCGAAAGTATCCGCGTTGTGCCGACCGGATCGCTGCCGATTGTGACCGTAACATTGGTCGCGCGTGAGCCCAGCACGCCGAAGTTGAAGTTCAGCGCGGGCCGCACGAAGGTGTATGTTCCGGAAGAAACGCCTCTGGTCGCACGGCTTAGCGTACCGTTGGTGTCGTTTAAAGCGATTAAAAACGTGTTGCTGTAAACGTTTGCGCCGTTCACGGTCTGGCCGACTTCGATTCCGTCAACGCTGGTGAAGACGACCTCCGTCGCGTTGCTTGCAAACGAGAGGTCGGCATCTGTCCGAGTTTGGGTCGTGCCGTCCGCGAAAGCGATATCATTGGTGAGAACGAGGGCGGTCGTCCCTTCCGCTGTGATCCCGCTGAAATCGCCGTTGATGACGCCGCCGGTCCAGTTGGCGGTGTCGTTGATGTTTGTGCCGCCGGTGCCGCCGGAAACGCCTGCACCGAACCATCCCGCAAAACAGCAGGTGGCGGATAGGCACGCGGCAAGACTGACTCGAGAGAATGAGAGGTGTTGTTCAATGCGGAATATCATATTGGCCTCCCGTCTTTGAAGGTGTCGAAAAAACAACACAGTTAACTCATAAAATATAGCAACCCAGAATTGCGGTGTCATGCTCGATTACACGAACTCGGGCCTCGATTTTGCGAACAACGTTTCAGGGTTTTTGCGTGCGTGCATCGGCAATGACAAGACGTGGCGTCAACCGAATGACAATCTTGTCATTGCGCGCGGAGAGGGAATGACATCATGGAACCGCTATACTGCTTGAATCTCGGCCTCTCCGCTTTGCGCTTGCGCGTCACATGCGAAAAGACTAAAAGTGTACTATGTTACCCAAATACAAGTGGCAGGACGCGCAGGCCGATGAGGCCGCCGTCCTGCATCTGTCCCGTGCGCTGGGGTTGCCGTTGCCCGTGGCGCGGGTTTTGGTGGCGCGGGGTGTCGCGACCCCTGAGGCGGCGGATATCTTTCTTCATCCGGAGTTGAAAAAACATCTGGCTCCGCCTTTCGATTTCCCGGGCGCGCGCGCGGCGGCGGAGCGGCTGTGGGCGGCGGTCCGCGCGGGCCGGGACATCGTCGTGTTCGGCGATTTCGATGCGGACGGCGTCTCCGCCGCGGCCGTGCTGGTGACCGCGCTCCAGAAGATCGGCGGCCGCGTGGAGGTCTTCCTGCCCGTGCGCGAGCCCGAGGGCTATGGTTTGACCTTTGCCGCGCTGGAGCGGTGCCTGCGCGGGCGCGCTCAGGCACCGGGAGTTTTGGTGACCGTGGACTGCGGCATCGGGTCGGTCGACGAAGTGGATTACCTGAACCGGCTGGGCGTGGAGGTGATCGTTACCGACCACCACGAGCCGGGGCCGACGCTGCCGGCTGCGGCCGTGACCGTCAATCCGCGCTTAGGCGCGTCGCCGGGCTCGGAGCACCTGTGCGGCGCGGGCGTGGCGTTCAAGGTGGCGCACGCGCTGGCGGAACTGGGCAAGGCGAACGGCTGGTATCAGGGCGGCGCGCTGGGAGGCGACCTGCTGGTGCCGGTGGGCTTGGCGACGGTGACGGACATCGTGCCGCTGACGGGCGAGAACCGGTTGCTCGTGTGGAGCGCGCTCAAGCACTGGGGCCATTTCGCGGGCTCGGGCCTGCGCGCCCTGCTGTCGCGGGCGGCACAGCAGACGGTGCAGACGCCGGACGCCTACACGTTCGGGTTCATCCTCGGGCCGCGCATCAACGCGGCGGGGCGCATGGACTCCGCGATGGTCGCGTACGAGCTGCTGACCACGCGGGACAAAGACCGCGCCGCCGAGCTGGCCGCGAAGCTGGAGGGCTTCAACGGCCAGCGGCGCGGCGTGGAAGAGCGGATCGTCATGGCCGCGCGCCGCCAGTGCGGCTTGGATGTCGCCGATGCGGCTTTTGCCGAGGCGGCGGTGGTGGTCGGCGGAGAGGGGGCGCACGCGGGCGAGTCCGGGTGGCACCCCGGTGTGATCGGCATTGTGGCGTCGCGGCTGTGCGATGCGGCGGGGCGCCCCGCCGCCGTCGTGTCGTTCGATGAAAAAGGGGCCGGGCGCGGCTCGGTGCGGGCGTGCGAGGGATACCACGCGCTCGACGCGCTGGCCGCCGCGGGCGAAACGTTGGAGCGTTATGGCGGCCATGCGCGCGCCGCGGGCTTCCATGTCAAGCCGGGCGCGTTTGAGCGGTTTAAACAGCTCTTCTGCGAGGCGTGCGCGGGCCAGGCCGCTGCGAGAGACGTCGGGCGTACGCTGACGGTCGACGGCTGGCTGGAGCCGGAAGAGGCGACGCTGGACCTGTTTCGGGAACAGCAACGGCTCGCGCCGTTCGGACACGGCAACCCCGCGCCGCGCTGGGGGCTGCGGAACGTGACGGTGAAAGAGGCGCGGCCGATGGGCGCCGCCGGCGAACACCTGCAGTGCGCGCTCGAGCGCGACGGAAGTCCGCTTCCGCGCGGCGTGTGGTTCCGCAACGGGGGCGTCGTCGAGGCGCTGCGCGGAGCCCGCGGACCGTTCGACGTGGTGTTCGAGCTGCGCGAAAACGCCTTCGGCGGCGCCGCCTCGGCCGAACTGCTGGTTGTGGACATGGCGCTCTCGGAGCGCTAAGGCATTGCTCGTGCGGCCTGTTCCAAGCTTCTTCCCTTTTCTTTTTTTGCACTTTTGTTTGTATCAATGCAATTGAAGGGAAGCGCCGATCGACGTTATTCTGCTCCTTCAAGAACGGCGAGAAGTAAAACGAGGAGGCTGAAAATGAAGCGCAGGGAATTCTTGCAGGCGGCGGTTTGTTCCACGGCGGCTGTGGCGGGCGGCGGGCGGTTGTTCGGGCAGGCGGCGCCGTCGGAGCGCGTGCGGGTGGCGCTGATGGGCTGCCACGCGAAAGGGCGCGGTTTCCAGCTGTTGAAGGCCGTGTCGGGACTGCCGGGGGTGGAGATCGCGGTGGTGTGTGATGTGGATTCGCGGGCCATGGACGACGCTTCCGCCGAAATTCAGAAACGGACGCAAAAGGTTCCGAAAAAGGAGAAAGACCTCCGTAGGGTGTTGGAAGACAAGACGCTTGACGGCGTGATTTGTGCCGCGCCCGATCACTGGCACGCGCCCGCTGCGCTGATGACCATGAAGGCCGGCAAGGCGATCTACGTGGAGAAACCGTGTTCCCACAATCCGCGCGAAGGCGAGATGCTGGTCGAAGCGGCCGCCAAATACGGGGCTGTTTTCCAGATGGGGAACCAGCGGCGTTCCTCGACGGTTTATCAGGACGTGATCAAGGAGATCCGCGCGGGCGTGATCGGCGAACCCCGCTTCGCGCGCTGCTGGTATGCCACGCAGCGCGGGCCGATCGGCAAGGGCAAGGACACGGCGGTGCCCGAGTGGCTGGATTGGGACCTGTGGCAGGGCCCTGCGCCCCGGCGGCCTTTCCGGGATAATCTGGTGCCGTACACGTGGCACTGGTTCCACCACTGGGGCACGGGCGAGTGCGGCAACAATGCGACGCATTACGTGGACGTGGCGCGCTGGGCGCTCAACGTGACGTTCCCGTCACGCGTGACGAGCGCGGGCGGGCGTCTCTTTCACGAGGGCGACGACTGGGAGTGGTTCGACACGCAGGCGGCGACCTTCGAGTTTCCCGGGCGCAAGTTCATGACGTGGGAAGGTCTGTCGTCGGTCAAGGCGCGGCCGTATGAGAACGCGAGCACGGGCTGCATGATCTACGGGCTGGAGGGCGCGATTCTTTTCACTCCGGATAACGTGTGCACGCTCTTCGACAAGGCGGGCAAGAAGGTTCGCGAGTGGAGCGCCAAAGAAGTGACGGGCGATGCGACGAACCGGACCAATCCGACCGGCGGGCTCGATGGGGTCCATCTCAGCAACTGGGTTGCGTGCATCCGGAAGCGGGACGTCCTGACCTCCTCGCCTGCGGCGGAAGCGCATGCCAGCACCCTGCTGACGCATTTGGCGAACATCGCGCAACGCACCGGCGAAACGGTCAAAGTCGACGCCGCCACCGGCAAACTGGCCGCGGGCAGCCCGGGCCAAGAGCTTTGGTCGCGCGAATATGAAAAGGGTTGGCAACAGAGCGTTTAAAGGAGCCGCGATGAAAACGATATCTTTTTGGTTCGGGGCGCTGGCGGTTGCCATCGCGCAGGGAGCGGATACCCGTGTCGGCATTATCGGGTTGGACACCTCGCATGCGATCGAGTTCACCAAGATACTGAACGCGGAGAAAAGCGAGCCGGGGTTCGAAGGCTTCCGGGTCACGGCCGCCTACACCTATGGCAGCCTGGATATTTGCTCGAGCACGAACCGCTATCCGGAATACACAAAAAAGATGGCCGGGATGGGGGTTGAGATCGTCGGCTCGGTCGCCGATCTGCTCAAGCGGACCGACGTGATCCTGCTGGAGACCAACGACGGACGGCGGCATCTCGAGCAGGCGTTGGAGGTCTTCAAGTCAGGCAAGCGCGTGTTCATCGACAAGCCGGTCGCGGCGTCGCTGGCGGACGCGCTGTCGATTTTCGAGGCGGCGAAGAAATACGGCGTGCCGGTCTTCTCTTCTTCGGCGCTGCGGTACACTCAGAAGGCCCAGGCGGCAAGGGCCGGCGAATATGGCCGGGTCATTGCCGCCGACGCGTACTCGCCGTGCAAGATCGAGCCGACGCATCCGGATCTGTTCTGGTACGGCATCCACGGCGTTGAGCCGCTCTTCACCGTGATGGGTACGGGGTGTGAGAGCGTGGTGCGCGTCAGTCAGGACGAGGTGGACTTCGCGGTCGGATCCTGGAAGGACGGGCGCGTGGGAACCTTGCGCGGCATGCGCGGAAAAGGCGCGACCTATGGCTGCGACATTTTTGCCGAAAAAGGCGGGCGTATGGCGCTGGGGGGGTATGAGGGCTACAAGCCGCTGCTCGTGGAAATCGTGAAGTTTTTCAAGACGGGCGTTGTTCCTGTTCCGGCCGAAGAGACGATCGAGATCTTCGCCTTCATGGAGGCGGCGGACGAGAGCAAGCGGCGGGGTGGCGCGCCCGTGAGACTGGAAGAGGTGTTGGCGAAGGCCCGTGCCGAGGCCGCTCGGAAAGGGCTTAAATGACGCCGCACGGTAACGGGCTCGCTTTCGCGGACTACGCGGTTGTCGCCAGCTTCTTTGTGGTCATGATCGCCGTCGGCGTGTTTTTCGGCCGCAAGCAGAAAAGCGTGGCGCAGTTCTTCGGCGGCGGCAAGCAGGTGCCGTGGTGGCTGAGCGGCATTTCGTTCTATATGTGCAGCTTCAGCGCGCTGGCGTTCGTGATGTACTCCGCGCTGGCCTACAAATACGGCTGGCTGCCGGTCACCATCAGCTGGCTGAGCGTGCCGGCCGTGTTGCTCGGCTGCACGCTGTTTGCGGCGCGCTGGCGGCGGGCCGCCGAGACGAGCCCGCTGGAATACATCGAGCGGCGTTACGGCAACGGGATGCGGCAGGGCCTGATGTGGCTGGGCCTGCCGGTGCGGATCCTGGACGATTCGTTCAAGCTGCTGGCGATCGGCACGGTGGTCGGCGCGGGCATGGGATTCCCGCTGCAGGGCGCGATCATCGTGTGCGGGCTGATCATCCTGAGCTACACCTTCATGGGCGGGCTCTGGGCCGCGCTGGTGGCCGACTTCATCCAGTTCTTCGTTCTGTTGCTGCCGATCTTGGTTCTCCCGGTCCTCTGTTTCGCCAAAGCAGGGGGCGTCGGCGCCTTCATCGAAAAGGCGCCGCCCGGATTCTTCGCGTGGACGGCGGACAAATACACGTGGACGTACATGCTCCTTTTCTTCCTGATTCTATTTTCGAATCTTGCGACGTCGTGGTCGATGGTGCAGCGGTACTATTCGACGCGGAGCGAGAAGGACGCGCGGAAGGTGGGCTATTTCGTCTCGCTTCTGCTGTTCATCGGGCCGCCGGTCTTCTATTTGCCCGCCATGGCGGCGCGGGTTTTTCTGCCGGACATCCCCGCCGGGCAGATGAATGAGGTCTATGCCTTGATTTGTAAGGACGTGTTGCCGGTCGGTTTCCTGGGGCTCGTCATCGCGGCCATGTTCTCGGCGACGATGTCCACGCTGGCGGGCGACTACAATGCGGCGGCATCGGTGCTGACGAACGATTTTTACAAGCGCATGATCGCGCCGGACGCGTCACCCAAAAAGCAGATGCTGATTGCGCGCCTGGCGACGGCCCTGATCGGCGCGACGGTCATCGGCATCACCTTTGTCATGCAGAACGCGCAAGGTGCGAATGACCTGTTCGACGTGACGAACAAGATGTTCGGGATCTTCTTGCCGCCGGTCGCGATTCCCATGATGCTGGGGCTGCTGACCCGCCGCATCTCGCGGCGGGGTGGCGTGATGGGGCTGCTCGGCGGCATCGCGGTCGGCTTGTCGGTGTTTGTGCTGGGCGCCCGCTGGCCGGGCCTCCGGGAGATGGGAACCATTTTCCTTGCAACCAGCGCGGCAACGGTTGCGGGCCTACTGGTCGGCACGCTGCTGTATCCGGACGATCGGATCCACGACGAGACGCTGACACGCTTTTTCGAAAAGGTGACTACCCCCGGCCCGGTTTTGGATGGCCCGCCCGCGCGGATCACCTTCTGGCCGCTGGTGGCGGGCGGGCTGGCGTTCATCGCCTGCGTGCTGATCGTCTCCTCCGCCGCGACGCGCCCGTTGGCTGAAGTCCGCGTGTCCATCGGGGGGGGCGTGGCGATGCTGGCCGCTGCCGGCGCGTTCTGGTGTCTGTCGAAACGAGGTGAAAAGAAATGACTGTGACTGTCGCGAAAGATGCTGGCGAGATGGCCAGAACTGCGGCGGCGTGTGCCGCCGAAGGGATTGTGAAAGCGCTCGCCGAACGCGGCGAGGCCGGAATCATTGTGGCGACCGGCGCGAGCCAGTTCGGCTTCCTGCAAGCGCTGGCCACGACACCGGGCATCGACTGGTCGCGCGTGACGGGGTTCCATTTGGACGAATACGCCGGGCTGCCGGTGTCGCACCGCGCGAGTTTCAGGAACTATCTGCGCCAGCGGTTTGTCGGCGCGCTGCCGGTGCCGCTCAAGGGCTTCAACGAAGTGAACGGCGAAGCGCCGGACCTCGCTGCGGAGTGCCGCCGGCTGAAGGCGCTGCTGGACAAAACGCCGATCGACGTGGCGTGCGTGGGCATCGGCGAGAACGGTCACTTGGCGTTCAACGATCCGCCGGCGGATTTTGAGACGCGCGAGGCCTTTCTGGTGGTGGATCTGGATGAGGCCTGCCGCCATCAGCAAGTCGGCGAGGGCTGGTTCGCGACGCTGCAAGACGTGCCGAAGCAGGCGCTTTCCATGTCGGTTCCGCAGATTATGAAAAGCAAACGGATCGTCTGCACGGTGCCGGACGCGCGCAAGGCGGCGGCAGTGAAAAACGCCGTGCAAGGCCCCGTGTCGAACCTGTGCCCGTCCTCGATTCTGCAGACGCATCCGGACTGCACGATGTTTCTTGACCCCGCCGCCGCGAGCCAACTGGGATAGGCGTGCGGACCGTCCCAGAGGCGGGCGCAGATCTCAGCGGGGCCTGCCGGAGGTCGGAAGGCGCTCTTTTTTGCGGTAGGCGAGCGGCGTGCAATGCTCGGCGCGCCGAAAGGCGTTGTTCAGGTGCTGGGCGTGGCAAAAGCCGGTGCGCCGGGCGATTTCCTTCACCGGCAGGTCGGTCAGGGACAAGAGCCGGCGGGCCTCGAACAGGCGCAGACGGGCGAGCGTGGCGTAGACCGTCTGCCCCAGCACGCGGGAGAAGTGCTCTTCGAGCCGGTGCGGGGCCAGGCGGACGGCCTCTGCGGCGTCGGCGACGCCAATGCTGCGTCCGATATTCTCGCGGAAGAACTGCACGACGGAGCGGGCCAGCGGGTCGGCCGTGGCAAAGCCGTCGGTGCTCGCCCGCAATTCAACGCCGCAGGGCGGGATCAGGATGGGGGCTTCGGGCGGCTTGCCGCCGCGCATCAGCCTGTCCAGCAGGGCCGCGCCGTCGTAGCCGACCCTGATCCGGTCGTGCCGGACACTGGAAAGCGGGACGCGGAGGTTCTCGCAGACCAGCCTGTCGTTATCCACGCCGAGGATCGCGACATCGTCCGGCACCCGATAGCCGGACTCCAGACAGGCCGACTCGATCTTGGCGGCATCGTAGTCGCAGTAGCAGAAAACGGCCAGCGGCTTGGGGAGCGCGCGCAGCTTCCGCATCAGCCAGCGGTTCAGGGCTTGCCAGTCGTCGTTCTCGCTTCCCGGCCGGTGCGCCCAGACGAGCTGTATCGGCGTATGGCCTGTCTGTTCGGCGAAGCGTTCGGCGAAGCCCTCGCCGCGCAGCTCGTGCGGACGCTGGTATTCGGTGGAGAAGTACGCCGCCTGACGGAAGCCGCGTTCGATCAGGTGGTCGGCGGCGACGCGTCCGATCAGCCGGTGGTCGCCGCAGACCCGCGCCAAGGGGATGTCAGGGCGGAACGCGCCGAAGTCCACGCAGGGAACCCTCTGGCGGCGGACGTAGTCGATGAAATCCGCTCGCGAATTGAGGAGCGCCAGCATCCCGTTGCCGGACCAGCCCTTCGGCAGCGTGCAGCCGTCGTTGACGGTCAGATACCAGTTCCGTTCGGCGGCATAACGCCCGATTCCCTCCCGAATCGGGTGGTCGTACCACTCCATCAGAACGAGGACATGGGGCGTTTTCATGGGGCGGGCGTTGAACGGGCTCCGGGCGCGTGACGTGTCACGGGCGGGGCCGCGGCCGGACGCCCCGTCACGTGTAACGCGCGTTTTGTTTTCTATTTCACGAGCACGGTCAGGCGCCGGGTCGCATATTGGCCGCCGTTGCCCATGAAGGTGTAGTCCGGGTGTTCGCCCGCGGTGTTGTTGCCGATGCCGATGTCGCAGGCGCCGCCGCCGTTGAAGTTGTTGTAAGCGAAGAGCGTGACCTTGTTCTTCCACGCGTGGACCTGCATGCAGCCGTAACCGCCGTCGCCGGCGGCCTGGTCGTCGAAGTCGTACTTGCGGCCGTCCGCGCCGGGCAGGTTCAGCCCGTTCGGGTTGCCGTAGTTCGCGTCCCAGAACTCGATGTTGCCGCCGTCGGAGTTGTCGAGCGCCGGGAGTCCCTCGACGTTCGAACGCACGGTGAGGTTGTTGACCTTGGTCTGGTGACGGATGCCGCTCTTGGCGTAAGGGATGCCGAGCTTCTTCGCGTCTTGGGTGAAGGCGTCCATCGAGGCGAAGACATAGCGGATGCTTCCCTCGTCCTGCAGGAGCTGCAGCACGTAGGCGACTTTGGAGAACGCGCCCGCGCCGGCGCTGGCGTCAAGCGTGTACTTCGGCGGTGTGGCGTTGAAGTTGCCGTTCGCCGGCAGGTCGATCTCGTACACTTTGCGGAAACCCTGAAGTTCGGGGAGCGACATGACGCCGTCCAGCTTCGGCTTGTTGCCGCAGCGGAACGCGCCGGCCGGCAGGCCGAGGCCGTTGACGAGGTTCGGCTCGGCGAGCTGGTCCCACGCGAAGCGCATGGCCATGGGCGCGGTGATGCCGGCCGCGGTGAGTACGACGGCGTTGCCTTCAATCGCGGCGTCCGCCGGTTTGTAGAGCCCGTCCTGGCCGCACAGCTCGAACCAGGTCGGGGCTTTGCCGTCGCGGGTCTTCAAGCCGTCGGCGAAGTCGAACGTGACGCGCAGTTTCGCGCCTTCGATCGCGAACGACTTGTAAACCGGGCTTTCCCAGCGGATGTCGGTGCGGCCGTAGGTGCGGGCGAGCGCCTGGTTGGCCAAGCGCAGTCCGACGTCCTGCTTGTTGCGCGGGTGGATGTCCTTGACGTTGCCGATGTCGTTGATGACGGTATAGCCGGTGTTGGGGATCGCCGCGGGCACGGCCGCTTGGGCTTCCCAAATGCCGGGCAGATGGGAGGCGCGCGCCGGGCCGTAGTTGTAGGGCGCGAGCTGAACGAGGTAGTAGGGGAAGTCGCCCTGGCCCCACACCTTGCGCCAGCCGTTGACGAGCGCCTTGGTCTTTTCCAGGTAAAGCATGCCCTCGCCGTTGTTCGAACAGCCCTGATACCAGATCGCGCCGCGGATGGCGAAGGGGACGAGGCCCGCGACCATGCCGTTAAAGAGCACGGTGGGCTCCTGATGCTTGCCCTGGGTCATCGGGAAGATCAGGTTCTGCGGAAAGTCGGGCGCGGCGGTGACCGGCTGGCCCGCGGCGGTCTTCGCCTGCGCGTCGGCGATCCACGCCTGCATGGCGGCGATGTAGTCGCCCAGCACCTTTTTGTGCAGGGCCGACGCGGGATCGGCGGTGTCCACGCGCGCTTTGATGCCGTCCAGCTCGGGAAGCCCGTCGAAGCCGCAGGGCGGGGTCCAGGGTTCGATGCGGGTTCCGCCCCACGAGCAGTTGATGAGGCCGACGGGGACCTTCAGCTCCTGGTGCAGGCGGCGGCCGAAGAGGAAGGCCACGGCCGATTCGTCGCCGATGCCCTCGGGGGTGGTGATTTCCCAGCTGGCGTTGATGTTGCCCTCCGGCACGGGCTTGAAATTTTTGGGGGCCTTGAAGTGGCGGATCATCGGATAGTTCGCGCCGGCGAGCTCCTGCTCGGCGTTGTCCACGTTGCGCATGACCCACTCCATGTTCGACTGCCCCGAACAGAACCACACTTCGCCGACGACCACGTTCTTGAATTCGACGACGTTGGCGGCGGTGACTTTGAAGACCGCAGGCTGGGCGGAGGCTTTCAGCGCGTCGAGTTTGAGCTGCCACGTGCCGTCGGCTTTGGCCGTCGTTTTTTTCGTTTGCCCGGCGAACTCGACGGTCACGCTCTCGCTGGGGTCGGCCCATCCCCAGACGGGGACTTGGATGTCACGCTGCAGGACCATGTCGTTGTTGAAGATGTTCGGCAGTTTCACCGCCGCTTGCGCGGAAGCGGCCAACAGGCAGAAGCTGGCTGCCCACGAGTATCCCAGTCGTTTCATTGCGTTACCCTTGTGCGTTGGATTGGAAGCAGGTCCCCATTTTTGAGGATGCCGATAAGCATAGCCCATTTAATGGCCGGGACCAAGTGCGGAAATGGGACGGATCGCCGATGATTGCCAAAACGAAGGATTGCGAGTATGCTTACGCCATACGAAATGGACGGAGAGTAACGAAATGACGATTCGCGGATTTTTAGAAGAGGCGGTCTGTCAGACGCCCGAAGCACCCGCGCAGCGGTTCTTTCAGCAGGGGCGGTGGGTGACGAGGAGTTACGCGGCTCTGAAAGAGCGGGTCGTGCGCGCAACGACGATCGCGCATCTTCTGGTGATCAAGCCGGGTTCGCAGAATGTGGCCCTGATGCTGGAGAACTGCCCGGAGTGGCAGGAGATTTATCTGGCGCTGGCGTGCGTGGGGGTTACGGTGGTGCCGATCGACCCCAAGCTGCGCGAGCAGGAGGTTTCGCACATTCTCAGGGACTCGGAGACGGTCGCGATCTTCGCGGGGCCTAAGCTGCAGGACCTGATGGGCCGGGTGCTCGCCGACCTTCCGCACCTGCGGGCTTGCGTCTGGGTGGGCGAGGGGGAGCCGGCGGGGCTGCCGCAACTCGCGGGCCGGCCCTGCTACGGGTACGAGGCCATGATGAGCCACGCGGCTTCGGCCCGCGAGGCGGCGCGGCAGTGGTTCGAGATCCACCGCCCGGACGAAGGGACGGTCGCCTCGATCATCTATACCTCGGGCACGACCGGCAAGCCTAAGGGCGCGATGCTGACGCACGGGAACTTTACCTCGAATGTGGCCGCGACCGTCGAGCGCGTCGGCTTTTATCCGGCTGACAATTTTCTGAACGTGCTGCCGCTTTTCCACGCGTTTTCGTTCACCGCGAACTTCATGTTGCCGCTGGGGGTCAAGGCGTGTTGCAGTTTCGTGCGCTCGCTGCGGACCCTTCCGGAGGACATGCTGGCCCTGCAGCCCACGGTGTTGCTGGCGGTGCCGCTGATGGCTGAGAAACTGTATGCGCGGGTGGCGGAGAAACTCAAGAAGAGCCTGGTGGCGCGCGGCCTGCTGGGAATCGGCCTGAAGAAGGTCATCAGCAAGAAGGTCATCGAGTCGTTCGGCGGCAGGCTGCGGCTGTTGGGGATTGGCGGCGCGCCGACGTCGCTGAAGGTTCTGAAGGGTTTTCAAGAAGTGGGGATTCCGGTCTTGGAAGGATACGGGCTCACCGAGTGTTCGCCGGGTGTGGCCTATCCCCCGCTGAGTGCGTTTGTGCCCGGGACCGTCGGCCCCGTGCTCGCCAACATGCAGTACAAGCTGGTGGACGTGGACGCCTCGGGCGCGGGCGAACTGTGCGTGAAGGGCCCGAACGTGATGAAGGGGTATTACAGGAATCCCGAGGCGACGGCCGGGGTGTTCGACGACGCGGGGTTTTTTCACACCGGCGACCTGGTGCGGCTGGACGCCAAGAGAAACGTGACGATCTGCGGCCGAAAAAAAGCCCTGATCGTCAACCGCGAGGGCAAAAACATCTATCCCGAAGAGGTCGAGCAAGTCATCGAGCAGTGCCCCTTTGTTCAAGATGTCTTGGTGCTCGGCTACCGCATGGGCGACGAGAGCGGCGAGCGGGTTGGTGCGATCCTGGTGCCGAACGTCGAGGCGGTGACGGCTTGGCACAAGGGGACGCCGTTGTCGGACGCGGCGGCGGAGGCCTTTTTGCGCGAGGAGGTGCTCGAGCGCTGCCGCAAGCAGATCGCCGACTACAAGATACCGCGCAAGATCGTGGTGCTGCACACGCCGCTGGAGCGGACCTCCACGATGAAGGTGCGCCGCGTCGTTTACGCCGGCACTCTGGACGAGAAGGACGTGTCGCCGGCGGCGCTGTCCGACGCCGAGTTTGCCGATGAGAAGATGATGGGGTGAACGCCGTCCTGGACGCGGGGCTGTTTTAAACACGGGCGACAGGATTGCGGCGGCGCGGCGCATGTGGTAAACTCTGGGCAAATTTATGAGAACGAGTATTCCCTGCTGCAGGTCTGTGTTGGTTCTGTTCACCCTGGTTGTCCATGTTCAAGCGGGAGAGGCCTTTTCCGGCTTTGAGCAGGTCAAAACCCGGGCGGCGCAGTTGGCCAGTACCCCCTATAAGGACTGGTCGCGCGATCTGTCCAAATCGATGCCCAAGCTGACGTACGACCAGTACCGGGACATCCGGTTCAATCCGCGCAAGGCGGTCTGGCGGTACGACCATATTCCTTTCCAGATGCACCTTTTCCATCCCGGCTGGATCCAGAACGACCAGGTGGACGTGAGTGTGGTGAACGACGGCAAGGTGTCGGCCGTGCGCTATGACCGCGATCTGTTCGACTTCGGGACCAACGAGGTGGGGAAGATCGACGCGGACAACATGCGCTTCTCCGGGATCCGCTTCCATTATCCGCTGAATCGGCCGGAGTATCTCGACGAACTGGCCGTTTTTCAGGGGGCGACCTATTTCCGCGTGCTGGCCAAGAATCTGGTCTACGGGCTCTCCGCGCGCGCCGTCGCGGTCAACTGCGGCGGGCCGGGGCCGGAGGAATTCCCCCGCTTCCGCGAGTTCTGGGTGTGCCGCCCCGAGCCGAAGGAGGAGCATGTCCGCATCTATGGCCTGTTCGACAGCCCGAGCCTGACGGGCGCGGGCGAGTTCGTGATCCGGCCGGGCGCGGTGACGGTGATGGAGAACCGCGTGGCGATCTACGCCCGCACGAACATCGCGCACCTGGGCATCGCGCCGCTGACCAGCATGTACTGGTACGGCAAAAACTCCGCGCAGCGGTTTTCGGATTTCCGGCCCGAGGTCCACGATTCGGATGGGCTACTGATGAATAACGGCGCGGGCGAGTGGCTGTGGCGCCCGCTGACCAACGAGGGCAAATTCCGGCTCTGCTCGTTCGCGGACCGCCAGCCCAAGGGCTTCGGGCTTCTGCAGCGCGACCGCGCGTTCGCGACGTACGAAGATCTGGAGGCGCACTATCAGGACCGTCCGTCCGCTTGGGTGACGCCGAAGGGGGTGTGGGGCGAAGGCGCGGTCCGGCTGTTGGAACTGCCCGCCGCGGACGAGTTCGGCGACAACATCGTGGCCTTCTGGGAGCCGAAGCGGCCGCTGTCGGCGGGCCAGAGCGCCGAATACGCCTATGAGCTGCGCTGGTTCCATGACGATCCCGCGTTGCCGCAGTTGGGGCGGTCGGTGGCGACGCGTGTGGCGGACCTGCCCGACTACGGGCGCAAGGACAAGTCCGACAAGACGGTGACCCGCAAATTCGTGCTCGACTTCGCGTGGCCCTCCGTGGCCGCCGATGCGGAGAAGGGCAAGTTGAATGCCGCGGTCAGCGTACAGGGCGCGACACTTTCCAGACCGGTCGAGCAATACAATCCCTATGACCGCACGTGGCGCGTGTTCTTCAGCGTCACCGTGCCTGCGGCGGGGCAGACGGCGGAACTGCGCGCGTTCGTGAAACGGGACAACCAGCCGGTGACGGAAACATGGATTTATCTCTGGAATCCATAAGCTTGCCCCCGTGGGATCCGGTTCGGGCGGAAGAGTGGAATGACGCTTACGAGAAGGTGGAGAACTATCTCCGTGCCTGCCGCGTGAGCAGCCACCTTCAGCGTGCGCGCTTGATCGCCCTCGTCCTGCAGCGTGTCTATGACCGGAAGCAGTCGGATCCGTCGGTCGCGGAGACCTCGCTGCCGGAACTGGCGATTGTGGAGGTGCGCGAGCGCGTCACGGAATGGATCCGCCACTACCTCCCGCCGCATGCGGACGGGAGCGCGCTCAACCTCGGCGAGGGCATGCTGGCGATCTACCTGTGCGACGGGCCGACGCGCTGGCCTTATGCCTTTCTGGATTCGCACCGCATGCCGGCGGAATACGCTGAGGCGCTGAGCGCCCGCGTGGTGCGCGCCGGCCCGGACCTGGCGGTGAGCAGCATGGTGCCGCGCGAGATGGACTTGGGCCTGATGCCCGGGCTTGTCGGCAGCGCGATGGAATCCTTCGAGGCGCTGCCGGTCTTGAAGACGCTCGCGGCTTGGCTGCTGTTCCTCGGCGTGCTGGGCTTTCTCTTCTGGTATACCCGTTAGGGCGGCGTGTGGTTATGACAACAGATGCTTCAACGCAGATTCCTGTGCAGGTGGTGAACCCGTCGCGGCATTCGTCGCGGCGGCAGATTCTCTTTTTCTCCAGCGTCCTGTTCCTGACCTCGGTGGCCACCTGGCTGATGGCGGACATTCTCTGGCGCGGCGGCCTGACCGGTTTGGAGACCGCCATGCTGATCCTGTTCGTGCCGCTCTTCGGAATGGTCGCGCTGGGTTTCACGCAGGCGGCCGTCGGCTTCTGCGTGCTGCTGTGCGAGCGCGACACCTACGAGATCGCGGCGACGCTGCCCGCCGAAGAGCCGCTGGCGGCGCAGCTTCCGGCGACGGCGCTGCTCATCCCCATCTACAACGAGGACGTGAGCCGCGTCTATGAAGGCCTGCGGTCGATGTATCTGGCCCTGGCCAACGCGGGGCTCATCAGCCGCTTCGACTTCTTCATCCTCAGCGATTCCACGGACCCGAACAAGTGGATCGAGGAGGAGGTCGGCTGGATCGACCTCTGCAAGCAGCTCAAGGGCTTTGGCCACATCTTCTACCGCAAACGTCACATTCCCCTCAACCGCAAGAGCGGCAACATCAGCGACTTCTGCCGGCGCTGGGGCAAGCGTTACCGCTACATGGTTGTGCTGGACGCGGATAGCCTGATGGAGCCGCGGACGCTGGCCCGCATGGTGCAGCTCATGGAGGCCAACCCGAAGACCGGCATCCTGCAGACGGCCCCGCAGCCGATCCAGGCGCAGACGCCGATGGCGCGCATGCTGCAGTTCGCCGGCTACTGCTACGGGCCGATCTTCCAGGCGGGGCTCAACTTCTGGCAGTCTAACAACGGCAATTTCTGGGGCCACAACGCCATCATCCGGACGGCGCCCTTCATAGAACACTGCGCGCTGCCCGCGATGCCCGGCTCCAAACACTCCCGCTTCATGAGCCACGACTACGTGGAGGCCGCGCTGATGCGCAAGGCCAACTACGAGGTGTGGCTGGCCTACACGCTCGGCGGCTCCTTCGAGAACCTGCCGCCGACGATGATCGACTGCGCCAAGCGTGACCGCCGCTGGTGCCGCGGCAACTTCCAGCACAGCTGGCTGCTGATGGCGCAGGGGCTTCTGCCGATCAACCGGCTGCACCTGTCGCTGGGGATCCTCTCCTACCTCTGTTCCCCGCTCTGGCTGATCTTCATGCTGCTGGGCGTGATCCAGTACCGGCGCGACATGCTGACCCCCGGCAGCTCCTTCGATGCCGACATCGGCATCTCCTCGTATCTCGACATCGGCGGCGGCCGTCTCGCGCTGTATCTCTTCCTCGCCACGCTGGCGATGCTGACCCTGCCCAAAGTCCTCGCCACGCTGCTGATCCTGATTGACCGCACGAAGCGCCGGGCGTTCGGGGGCGGGGCGCGCGCGGTGCTGGGGTTCCTGACGGAGCACCTGTTTTCCGCGTTGATGGCGCCGATCCTGATGCTCTTCACCTCGCTCTCCGTGACCTTCGTGCTGATCGGCCGGGAGATTTCGTGGGGCGCGCAGCGGCGCGATGCGGAAGGCATCGACTGGCCGGGCATCCTGCGGGCGCACGCGTGGCACACCGCGGCCGGCCTGGTCGCCGCCGAAGTCGTCTACCGCATCCATCCCGCGTTCTTCTGGTGGATGCTGCCGGTGACGCTGGGGCTGGTTTTTTCGATCCCGCTCTCGGCGCTGCTGGGGCATGAGCCGTTCGGCCGTTTCTTAAACCGCGTCGGCCTCTTCCGCACGCCGCCCGAGACGGCGCCTCCGATGATGGTGACGCACATGGAGAAAAACCTGGAGGTCTGCCGCAGCCAGCTGCCGCCGCCCGAATGGCTGCAGAAGCACTATGGCGTGGCGCAGGTGGTGCTCGACCCGTACATCAACGCCGCGCACGTCTCGCTGTTGCGCGCCAAGCGCAAGTTGAGCTATCCGATCACGGCCTATTTCCACAAGCTCAGCGAGCGGCTGCTGAAGCAGGGGCCCGCCGCGCTCAACCGGCGCGAGCTGCTCGCCTTGCTGCGCAACGCGGACTCGATGACCGAAATCCACGACCGGCTATGGAAAACGCCGGACCGTCAGTTGCCCGAGTGGTGGAAGATGGCGATGCGCCACTATAACATCCTCACCGGGCGTCCGCGCACGCCGCTCTACCGCTGAGCTACTCCTCTTTGCGCACGTCCACGCGGGTCGCGCCGCCGCGCGCGTAGGGCGGCGGACTCACCACGGCTTTGCCGTCGTCCGGCGGCGGGGTGCTTGTCGTCGGGCCGCCGAAAAAGGGAAAGCCCGCGAAAGGATTGCGCCGCGCCGCGCCTTCCTCCATCAGCACCATGCGGTATTCGCGTTCGGCCGATTGGTAGATGTAGAAGGCGATCAACACGCGGATCAGCATGTAGCCTTCGACCGTGTGCGTGAAAAGGGAATAGAGCACGGAAAGCCCCAGCAGGATCGCGACGAAACGGCCGATGCGCGAGGCGACCCAGGTGGCCCGCACGCGCGTCATGAAGAATTGCTGGAGGAACGAGCGCAGGATGCGGCCGCCGTCCATTGGGAAGGCGGGCAACAGGTTGAAGGTGAAAAGCCCGAGGTTCAGCCAGCCGATCTGATAATAAACGAACGCGGCGGGGGTCCCCTTGAGCGCAGGCAGGTGGTGCGGCAGCCACAGGCCGAGGAACGCCAGCAGGGCGCTCACCGCCGGTCCGGCCGCCGCCACCAGAAATTCCTGCCAGGCCTTGCGCGGCATGCTGAGCAGGGTGGCGCACCCGCCCAGCATCATGAGGGTGATGTCGCGGACCCGGCAGCCGAAAGCCATGGCGACGAGGCTATGCCCCAATTCGTGCAGGGTGATCGAGAGGAGCAGGGCGATGCCGGCCGCAATGCCGTAAACGGGGTCGCCGTAGTTGGTGATCAGCAGGAAGAGCAGGACGATCAGCGAGAAGTCGAGCTTGATCGGGATGCCGAAGACCGTGCAGAGCTGGTAGGAAGACTTTATCATAAAGTTGTGACCAAGAGGGTGCTGGCTGCGCCGGGACTGAGCGTGTATGCCTGCGCGTCCGCCGGGATGAGCGCGCTCGAGCCGGCGTTCAAAACGATGCTTTCGCCGCCGGCGGCGACGGTCGCCTGACCCGCCGTCACGAACAGCGCGTGGAAGGTGGTGCCGTCCACCGCGATCCGGCAGGGCGCGGCGAGGTCGAGCTGCCGCAAGGTGAAGAAGCCGCAGGAGACCACGTCGGCCCAGCGGTTGCCGTTTTCCGCCGCGCAAGGCGCCGGAGTGGTCATCTGCGGCGCAGGCAGCGACCAGTCGATGGTTTTGAAACTTTCCTCGATGTGCAGCTGGCGGGGCTTGCCGTCCGCGCCGGTCCGCCCCCAGTCGAAGAGCCGGTAGGTGGTGTTGGAGTTCTGCTGCACCTCGTAGATCAGGCATCCCGCGCCGATGGCGTGGACCAGCCCGCCGGGAATGAATAGCGCCTGGCCGGGCTCGACCGGCAGCCGGACGAGTTGCGCGGCGGCCGTGCCGTCCAGGAGCGCCGCCCGGAGGGTGGCCGGCGTCACGCCTTCCGCCAGCCCCGCATAGAGGCTGGCGCCCGGGGTGCGGTCGAGCACGACCCACATTTCCGTTTTGGGCTCGCCGCCCGTGCGAACGGCGTTCTCGTTGTTGGGGTGGACCTGGACGCTCAGGCGGTCGCGCGCGTCGATCAGTTTGAAGAGCAGGGGGAATCGGCGGGGGTCGGGCGCGCGCGTGCCGGTGAGCGCCGCGCCGGCCGCGGCGGCCAGTCCCGCCAGGTCGCGGCCGGCGAACGGCCCGCCGGAGACGACGCTCGCGCCGTCGGGATGGGCCGAGATTTCCCACGACTCCGCGCAGACCTGCGGGGTGCCGTTGCGGCGATAGGCGGCGGCGATGCGGGCGCCCCCCCACAGGTAGTCTTTGTAGACGGGCGCGAAAGCGAGCGGAATCCGGATGGCGTTCATGGAGAAGCAGTTTATCACCCCACCGAAGGATTGCAAGTGCCCGGTGCGAGGCAAAAAAAGTTGGGATAGAGGGGTTGACGCGCTTCGGCGATAAGGAGTAAAGTATATCCAGATTATTTCAGAGAGGTGAATTATGGCCAAATCCGATGCTTTTGTCGCGACATCCAAAAAACGGTTTGAAGTGGCGGCCGCCAACGAAGTGAAGCTTGGCGTGGGTGGCACGTTTAAGGCGGAGCAGGTCGGCACGTTGGGAATCAACTCTGGCAGCGTAGAGTAAGTGGTTCTGGTGCGCACGACGTCCAGATAGTTCTCATGTCTCATCCGCAGCTAATATGTGATCTGGCGGATATCCGTTTTGTTTTTTCTTCGCTGCCTCCTGACGCGTTCAATTCTTTTTTCACGCCTTTTCTTTCACGGGGCGGAGCTGTCTCCGCGACCTGCCTCATCGAGTGCGCCGGGCCGGTCGAGGAATTGGACGGCCTGCGCGCCGACGGCGCGTGGCATTTTTCGCAACGGGAGGGACGCGCCTGTCTGATGGGGTCGGACCCGGACGGCGTCGTGATGTGGCGCATGACGGGCGAGGTCCCCTATGAGCGCCTGCGCTTCGAGTGGCACCCGACGGCCTTCGAGGCGATGTACCGCAACGAAGCCTACGGGATGTACGGCATCGTCGCCATCTTGGCGTTGGTGCTGCGTCTGCTGCCCCTCGGGGGGCTTGTGCTGCACGGCTCCGCGCAGGTGGTGGACGGCCAGGGCATCATCTGCACGGGGCCGTCGGGCCGCGGCAAGAGTACGATCTCCCGGCTGTTCGACCGGTGCGGCGTGCCCGTGCTGACGGACGAACGGCCGGTCGTGCGGCCCCGCCCGACTTCCGCCGAGGCAGGCTTTCGCGTTTACGGCTCGCCGTGGCCGAGTGCGGGCAACTTCGTTCTGAACGCCTCGGCCCCGCTGAAGAAGATCTATTTCATTGAGCACGGGGCCGAACAAGAGATCGTTTCCCTGACTCCGCGCGATGCGGTGCTGCGCCTGCTCGACGTGGCGCTGGTACCGTGGATGGACGCCGCGTTCTTCGATCCGCTGATCCGGTCGCTGGAGTCGATCCTCCATTCCGTGCCGTACGCGGTGCTGCGTTTCCGCCCGGACGCCACCGTCGTCGATGCCGTGCGCCGCGACTTGGCCGCCTCTTTTTAGGGTGGCTGACTGTCCGCCGAAAAGATATACTTCGTTCCTTCAGTTTAACGCGGAAGGAGAAGGACGAGCATGGATACGAAGTTGACCGGCAGCGTGTTTTGGGTGGGGTTTGTCGATTGGGCGGTGCGCGATTTTCACGGGTATACCACGAGCCGCGGATCAACCTACAATGCGTATCTGGTCCGGGCGGAAAAGACCGCGCTCATCGATGCGGTGAAGGCGCCCTATGTCTCGACGCTCCTTGAGAATATCCGGGCGCATCTGCCGCTGGAAAAGGTCGACTACATCGTCTGCAACCACGCGGAGCCGGACCACTCCGGCGGCCTGCCCGCAACGATGCGCGCCTGCCCCAACGCGACGCTGCTCTGCAACGCCAAATGCAAGGACGCGCTGGCGCGGCATTACGACGTGAGCGGCTGGAAGATTCAGGTGGTCAAGGATGCCGAGACGTTTTCGCTGGGCGGCAAGACCCTCCAGTTTTTCGATACGCCGATGGTCCACTGGCCCGAGTCCATGGCCACCTATCTGGTCGAGGACGAGACGCTCTTCTCGATGGACGCGTTCGGCCAGCACTACGCCTCGGGCTTCCGCTTCGATGACGAGTCGGACCTGTGCGAGGTGATGCAGGAGGCCAAGACCTATTACGCCAACATCGTGCTGCCCTACGGACGCCCCGTGGCCGCCGCGCTGGCGCGCCTGGGCGGCCTGAAGCTGAAGATCGTGGCGCCGAGCCACGGCGTGATCTGGCGCGGACACTTCGCCAAGATCCTCGAGGCCTATCAGTCGTGGATGGTGTGCAAGCCGGCCAAGAAGGTGGTCGTCGCCTACTGCAGCATGTGGGGCAGCACGCGCGCCATGGCCGAGGCCGTGGCGGCGGGGGCCGAGGAACTTCCGGTCGACGTCAAACTCATCAACGTGGACGCGACCTCCGATACGCAGGTCGTGACCGAGGTCATGGACTGCGCGGCGTTCGCGGCGGGTTCGGCGACGCTGAACATGGGCCTCATGCCGCGCTTGGCCGCGACGCTGACCTATCTGCGGGGGCTCAAGCCGCTCGGCAAGGCCGGCTTCGCGTTCGGCTCCTACGGGTGGGCCTCGAAGGGCGCCGAGGAGGTCGCGCAGTATCTGCAGGCGATGCAGGTGCGTCCGGTGTGCGAGCCGCTGACCTGCCGCTTTGCGCCGGACGCCGCGACGCTGGCCAAATGCCGCGCCGCCGGGCGCGCGCTGGCCGAGGTCGCGCTGAAAGCCTGAGAAATCCTTATGGGTCCTATACGTTCGATAGATCATATAAAACCGCTCTCCCTGGCGCTGCTTTGCTGCGGGGCCTTGGCGGCGCTGGCGCAGGCGCCGTCCCCGTGGGGCGACAGCCCGTTCACGCTGAACGTGGAGCGCGCGGCGCTTGCGCCCGCGCACGTGGATGTGCGGGTCTCGGTTTCGGTGCCGGACAAGCACGTCATCTATGCCGACACGTTCAAGGTGACCGGCGGCGGGGGGGCGTCCGTCTCCGGCCTGCAGCAGCCGCCTGCGGAGCGCAAGGCCGACCCGTCCGATCCCTCCAGGCAGGTCGGCGTTTACGCGCATCCGTTCGAGTCGCTCTGGCGGATTTCCCCGCGGAAGGACGGCGTGCGGCTGACGGTGGCCTATCAGGGGTGCGACGACAAGGTCTGCTTCATGCCGGAAACGCACGTTTTCCGCTTCGACGAGAAAACGGGACGGTTCGTGGAGTCCGCCGGAGACGTGCCGGAGCCGTCGACGCCCTCCGGCGCGTGGGAGCAGGGCTTGGCGGTGGTGACGGGCGGCGGCTACATGGGCGCGGCCGAATTCCTCGCGTTTCTCGACGGGGCGGAAGGCCATCCGCAGCCGGTCGCCGCGGACGGCGCCGGGCTTTCCGGATTTCTGCGCGACCCGGTCGCCTTTTTTCATGCGCACGGGCTGGCGCTGACGCTGTTGCTGGTGCTGGTCGGCGGCGTGCTGCTGAACCTGACGCCCTGCGTCCTGCCCATGATTCCGATCAACCTGGCGATTCTCGGCGCGGGCGCGGGAACGCGCGGGCGCGGATTCCTGTTGGGCTTGGCCTACGGCGCGGGCATGGTGCTGGTCTATGGCGGGCTGGGCTGGATCATCCTGCGCAGCGGACTCTTTTTCGGCGCGCTGCAGGCCTCCCCGTGGTTCAGCCTGGCCGTGGCATTGATCTTTTCCGCGCTGGCGCTGGCGCTCTTCGACGTGTTGGTGATCGACTTCACGCGCTTCCTGACTCCGAAAAACGGGCATCAGCGTCAGGGCGCGGTGGCGGCGTTTTCCGCGGGCGCGCTCTCGGCGCTGCTCGCCGGGGCGTGTGTCGCGCCGGTGGTCTTGGCGGTGCTGCTGCTGGCCGGGACGCTCTATGCGGGCGGCGCGGCGAGCGCGCAGTTCCTGCCGTTTGTGCTGGGGCTGGGCATGGCGCTGCCGTGGCCGTTCGCGGGCGCGGGGCTCTCCGTCCTGCCGAGCCCCGGCCTGTGGATGGTGCGGGTGAAGCAGGCCTTCGGCGTCTTCTTGGTGCTGCTGTCGGCCTATTATTTCTACTTGGCGGCGGTCGGGTTCCTGCCGGCCGCGCGCGTGGCGCGCGCGGGCTCGATCGCGGCGGGCGACCGTGCCGCATGGGAGGCGAAAGTCGCGCAGGCGAAGCGTGAAGGCAAACCGCTCTTTGTGGATTTCTGGGCCACGTGGTGCAAGAACTGCTCCGCCATGGAAAAAACCACGTTCAAAGACGAGCGCGTGAAAGCGCGGCTCGCGAATTACGTGGTCGTGAAAGTCCAGGCGGAAAAGCCGGACCAGAGCCCGGCCAAAGAAATGCTGGACGCCTTCGGCGTGCGCGGCCTTCCCGGTTTCGTGGTGCTGAAGTAGCGGAAAGGCTCCGGTTTACGAAGGGCCGGCGTTTTGCGATTCGCCCTTTGCCCGGTGTTCTGCAATCAGTTCCTTGGGGATCAGTCGGATCGCCAGATAGACCATGACGGGAAGAATCACGGCGTCATCAAGGTGACCGAGCACGGGGATGAAATCCGGGATCAAATCAATGGGCGAGAGGGCGTAGACGACAGCGCCGCCGAGTAGCCACCGGGCCGTACGGGGGCATCTCGGGTCAGCCATGACAGACCGGTAGATTCCGATCTCTCTGCGAAAGGCCGCCACACGATCCTTTAGTCTTTTCCGCATCGTCTTCCCTTCCGATCACAAAAACAGGAACCCCGTTGATCTCGTCCGGCACCTTATGGCTCGACGCCGTGTCCCAGTCCATGCCGGAAAGAAAGGTCAGGATGTCGATACGCACCGGGGGCACGCCGAGTTGAATGACGGTGTCGTCCTTGACGAAATCATTCCATGTGAGATTGGGAAAGGTAAAACCGAACTCATTTAGCGCACAAATGATACGTTGAGCATTGACCTCCGAGCGGCGGACGAAAAGATCAATGTCACCCGTATAGCGAGGCGCGCCGTAATAGGCCAGCGCGTACGAGCCTACGATCATGTATTCAACGCCCTTCGCGTTGAACAATTCTAAAAACTCTCTGAAGTCTTGGGGGAGTTTCAAACTGCTGACTCCTCAAAAATTCAATGGCAGCGAAACGCTCGTTCGGCGACTTGCTCATCCAGTAAGCAACATCGTCGGAGGGGCTCTTCTTGCTCACGCTCCCGATCTGAACGACCCTGTGTTTCATGCTTAAATATTACCATTTCTCCGTGTTTTACTCAATGCGGCATTGACACGACTGTGCTTCCAGGAGAAGTGCTTCCCCTGCTGTCCGGAGGTTCTCGTTCTCAACATATTGTTCATGGGGTATTCTTTCCCTGTTCTTGGCGAACGCAAGAATTCAGCCGCGTTGCGGGCGCGGTTCGCGCGCCCGCAACGTCGGATGGAATGACTTGTCAGGCGTAATCACTCGGGAATATCCTTCGCGTTCTGGACTACCACGGCGAAACGATCGGCAAGGGCCGCGAGGGTGGCGCGTTGAAGTGTTTGTGCGGAGATATTTTCCCCTTCAGGTGAAGGGAGACTGCGGGTGGCAGTCGCTTTTGCGACGACAGTCGTATGATAACCATGATCAACCGCGGCCCGAACGGTTGAGCTCACGCACATATGGGTCATATAGCCGATGACGATAAGATTCTTGCGTCCCAGACGAGAGAGAGTTTCCTCAAGAGTCGTGCCGCTGAAAGCGTTTGGCAAGGTTTTCGTGACTATGGTTTCATCCGCCCTTGGAGCGACGGGGCCAGCGATTTCCACATATGGGCCGTCGGGATTGAACAGGGCACCCCCTGGTTTTCCCTTATGCACGACGTGAATGATCGGCGTGCCCGATTTTCTGGCTCGCTCCAACAACAAGGAAGCTTCTTTAAGAGAGGTATCTATTCCGTCAAGACGTAATTTGCCGTCAACGTACTCCCGTTGAGCATCAACAATGATGAGGACGCTGCCCGAGAGGTGCGAAGGCTCCAGCTTTACCTCCGCTATTTGTAATAGGGTTTGAGGTCCTATTGCAGGAGTTCCTCCATGGACGAAAGAGCTTCCCAGCAACAGAACAACATTGCAAACGCCGATGAACGATTTCATTAAGGTCTCCTTTATCAAAGTAACGCAGAACGTCAGCGACCACCGAACCCCTGAGCCGAAGGCGAATGGGGGTTTGGAGTGTCGCTTGGTTCGGCATTGCCTTGTTTTTTCTTCCAGAGTTCAAGCAACAAATGGTAGGCATCGCTTTCAAAGC
>Ga0209098_1000187_pt1 | contig 69862 bp, 43 predicted proteins | sample AD_JPNHW1_MetaG_FD_184429 | JGI IMG/M metagenome (GOLD analysis project Ga0209098, IMG submission 184429) | Active sludge microbial communities of municipal wastewater-treating anaerobic digesters from Japan - AD_JPNHW1_MetaG (SPAdes) (version 2) | ecosystem: Engineered > Bioreactor > Anaerobic...
TGAGCCTGTCGAACCCGCCATACCAGCCGGGACGGGACACAGCGCCGCGATGGTCGGGTACACGCCCTGGCCGTTGCGCTTCGCCTCATGCGCGATGGTGATCAGGCATTTCTTGCCCTTCATCTCGCAATAATCCCAGCCGTACTTCGGTGCGGAACCCAACGCCGACTTGAGAAAACCGAACAGATTCGACTTCTCGTTGCCGCTGATGCGCATCGTCTTCGACGCGATCCGGTGCGGCTGCCCCGCCTGATCGCGGAACCCGAACAGAAACGTGGTCAGGTCGACCACCTCGGTCACCTGCGGATTGTCGAACGACGGCCGCACGACGCCGAATTGATCCTTGATGTCGATGATCGTCGCGACCACCGTACCCGCCGGAGCGAGATCATCTTTGATCTGCTCGATGAACGGATTCATGCTCTTGCTCGATTGCTCTTGCAGCACTGCCATTTGGCACTCTCCTTTTCTTTTTTTACACTCCTCATTGCGTCCACTTTGTGGTCGCAATAAGCGCGCACGGGACACCCCGCCGCTGCAAGGCCACTTATATGAAATATAAAGAAAAGCGAGCAATCGATTGCTTTCGATTGCCCGCAGCAAACGAAAAACCCCTGTTTTCACAGGGGTTTTCAGAAAAGAATTGTTTTCACTTGCTGTGTCCGTTTGGCTTTAGACCTTCAATCTGTAACGTCCGGTTCCCTTGCGCCCGAGACCTTCAGCCTCGACGGCGGCCTCATAGAAGGCCTTCGCTTGAGGGTGGTTTGCGAACTGCGCTTTCAGCCCCTTGCCGCACTCCGCATAATCGCCGGCCGCGCCGATCAGGAGCCTCACGATCAGCCAACGCTTGTTGCCGCCGAACACGTATGTCTTGCCGCCGTACTCCAGCGCCGCGCCGTCCTGAATGACGCGGACCCTGTTTGCGAACCCCGTCTCTTCCGTTCCCTCGCAGTCGGACCCCATGCGTGTGACCGTGGAGGAGCCGACGCTTTGCGTGTCATCATCTGCACCGAGTTCGGCGAACGACGGCTTGCCTTTGTGCCGAAGATAACGCGCGTACCGCAGCAGTGTTTCCAGGTCGTCAGCGTGCGGGTCAACCCGGTCATACCGCAGGATCCGCTGGATCGACGAGTCCGACCAGACCACGCAACCGCTGTCGCCGGTGGCGGCCACGTCCGTCACGCCCCCGTACGCGAGGCAGACCTGTTTGAGCGCGAGGAAGGCGTTCGGCATGCCCTCCAGCACCAGATACAGCGTCAGGATTTTGCAGAGCACCTGCACGCCAAGATTGACGCCTCCTCCCGCCACGGGCACCTGATAGAAATAGGCCGCCAACACTTCCTCCGCGCCTCCGCCATCGTCGGAAGGCGCTTTCCAAAGCACATCACTTGTGACCAACGAGCACTGGAAAAACTTCCCGCGCGCCCATTTGGGCCGCTTGCCCGCCGAGCACGGCGGGCGTTTCTCATCTGAAATCGACATAATCCCTCCCTGGATAAAAAGTCAAAAGACGAATCGGGACAGCGTGTTGAACCCCGCGGCATTGCACAGCACAGCGCCTCAAAAGGTACTGGCGAATGGCCGCAAACTCCCGGAATCGAAACAAGCGTTTCGACTAAGAATCAGACCTTTGTCTGTCGATATTTTGCCGTCCGCTCAGTCGTTATCGGGACGGTTCTTGCCTGGTATATTCCCGGCGAATCGGGTAGGGGTCTTGTAATTGGCGGCAGCCTTGTTGAATGCACGTGTATTAAATGACGGGGAAACTGTGTTTATTGATTGCATCTGCCGCTCCTAACTGCCGGGAAAATATCCCATGGCGCATGACGTAGGACTATACAAACAAAGTGAACGTTCGGCAACGGATTGGAACGTTTTTATTTCACTTTTTTGGCTATGCCTTCCCATCACGTTTTTGCTAAAAGGTCGGGTTACCTTAAGCCATATGTTGTTCAAATCTCCACGCGTCGACACGGGCGCAACACTTACGCAAAAGTCGCCTGACATTCTAGATAAAGGCTGTCGGCTGGCAGGGCTACAGGGCAATAGAAGGGGGGGCGGTATGCATGGCCAGAGGCCGTGGAAACGGCATCTGACAAACGTACAGATTATTGCCAACGCCAGTAATACTGCCAATGCCTATATTTGCCGTTGATTCCGGGCTGGGGAAGTCAATAATGGCCTCTGTCTCCCGATTGTGTCGCATGTTAACCGCGCGGTTTTCCAATGTATAATTGTCGTTTTGCACTCGCAGCCCTGCCTCGCAAGATGGTATTCTGCTATTTGTGAAGCTAAGCGCATTCTGTGCCCTCTGCATGTATGGACGCGGCGCTTAACTTGAACCATGACGAATGAGGCAAAATGTCCGAACCGATCCACTCAGTAATCAAACGCTCCCTGCTGGCCGCAGATGGTCTGTACTACCGTTTGGTTTTGCTGGTGGGAAAGTCCGGCTCAGGCAAGACGGCGGCACTTCGGGACCTCGCGGCATCAGTGGAGTCCGAAATCATCAACGTGAATCTCACGCTTTCCGCTTCGCTTCTTGAGCTCAACGCAAAACAACGGGTGCTTCGTCTGCCGGAATTGCTGGCCCGCATGACCGACGATGTAAAGTCGCCTGTGATTCTCGACAATCTGGAAATCCTTTTCGGCAGGGACCTCCGGCAGGATCCGCTGCGCCTGCTCCAGGGACTCTCCAGAAACCGTTCGGTTGTTGCGTCTTGGAATGGTACGGCGTCCGGCGGTAAGCTTCTGTATGCGGAGACGGGCCACCCCGAGTATCGGTGCTACGACTCCGTGGATGCGCTGATTGTCACCATGGACGGAACGGCAACTGACCTAAAGTCGTTTAAAGGGACTGTGCAGGAATGAAATACGGCGATCTTATCCAATTCGACCCGATTGAGTCGGTCGTGCAACTGCGTGACGCGGAAAAATCATCTGCGGCGGAACAACTGGTCAAATCCTACGTCATTTCCTCTGAAATGGCGGAACGGCTCACCGCGCTCGTCATCCCCCAATTGCAGTTCGACCACCCTGCCGACAACAAGGGCCTTCTGGTCGTCGGCAATTACGGCACCGGTAAGTCGCACCTGATGTCCGTCATCTCGTCCCTTGCGGCCGACGCCTCCCTGCTGGAAAGCCTGAAGCACTCCGGCGTCAAAGCAGCCTCCAAGCAGATTGCCGGACGGTTCAAGGTCATCCGTACGGAGATCGGCGCCACCACCATGTCGTTGCGAGAGATCCTCGTTGCCGAGTTGGAGGAGAACCTCGACAAGATGGGCGTCCCATACGTATTTCCCGCCTCGAACACGGTCTCCAGCAATAAGCGTTCGTTCGAGGACATGATGACGAAATTCGCGCAGGTCTATCCGCAGCAAGGCTTGCTGCTTGTAGTTGACGAACTGCTCGACTTCCTCCGGACGCGCAAGGATCAAGAGCTGATTCTCGACCTCAACTTCCTGCGCGAGATCGGCGAAGTCTGCAAAGACCTGCGCTTCCGTTTCATTGCCGGCGTACAGGAGGCGATCTTCGACAGCCAACGCTTCGCGTTTGTCGCGGACAGCATCCGCCGCGTGAAGGACCGCTTCGAACAGATCCAGATTGCCCGGACAGACGTCAAGTTCGTGGTCTCCGAGCGTCTGCTCAAGAAGACAGCCGATCAGCAGGCCGCCATTCGCGACTACCTCACGCCGTTCGCCAAGTTCTACGGCAACATGAATGAGCGCATGGATGAGTTCGTCCGCCTCTTTCCTGTCCATCCCGATTATATCGATACCTTTGAGCGGGTCACCGTCGTTGAGAAACGCGAGGTGCTCAAAACCCTGTCCCTCGGCATGAAGGCCTTGTTGAACGACGACCTGCCCGGCAACCAGCCCGGCCTGATCGCCTTTGACAGCTACTGGCTCACGCTCCGCCAAAACGCCTCCTTCCGTGCCATCCCGGAAATCCGGGAAGTCATCGAGTGCAGCCAGGTGCTGGAGTCCCGCATCGAGAACGCCATCGCCCGCAAGCAATACAAGCCTATGGCGCTCCGCCTCATCCGCGCGTTGTCCCTCCATCGGCTCACGACCGGCGACATTTTCGCGCCCATCGGCGCTACGGCCGAGGAATTGCGCGACCGCCTCTGCCTCTACGAGCCGCTGATTGCGGAAATGGGGGGAGCCGAACCGGAAAAGGACCTGTTGACCCTCGTGGAGACCGTACTGAAGGAAATCCACAAAACCGTCAACGGCCAGTTCATCACGAACAACGCCGAGAACCACCAGTATTATCTGGATCTGAAGAAGACCGACGACTTCGACGCCTTGATCGAAAAACGCGCCGAGAGCCTCGGCGACTCGCAGCTCGACCGGTTCTATTACGAGGCGCTCAAGCGCGTCATGGAGTGCCAGGACGCCACTTATGTGACCGGCTACAAGATCTGGCAGCACGAACTGCTTTGGCTGGACCACAAGGCCGCCCGCGCCGGCTACCTGTTTTTCGGCGCTCCCAACGAACGCTCGACCGCCGTGCCCGCGCGCGACTTTTATCTCTATTTCATCCAGCCCAATGATCCTCCTGTCTTCAAGGACGAGAAACGCGATGACGAGGTCTTCTTCCGTCTGAAAGGCATCGACGACGAGTTCCGCACCGCTCTCAGGAGCTACGCCGCGGCCCTCGAACTGTCGGCAACCGCCTCCGGACAGGCCCGGGCGACCTACGAAGCCAAGGCCAACGGATTCCTCAAGAAACTCGTGCAGTGGCTTCAGAAGCGCATGGCCGATGCCTTCGAGGTCACCTATCAGGGCCGGACCAAGTCGCTCACCGAGTGGGCCAAAGGCAAGAACCTGCGCGAGATCGCCGGCATTCCCGCGCACGAGTCCATCAACTTCCGCGATCTGATCAACGCCATCGCCGGGATCTGCCTGGCCCCGAATTTCGAGAATCAGGCGCCAGGTTACCCGTTCTTTACGGTGCTGATCACCGGCGGCAACCGCGCCCAGGCCGCGCAGGACGCCCTGCGGGCGATTGCCGGCCAAAGCCGCACCAAACAGGCCACCGCCGTGCTCGACGCGCTGGAACTGCTGGATGCCGACCGGATCTCGCCGTCAAAGTCGAAATACGTGAAGTTCATCATAGAGGCCGTCCGCTCAAAGGGGCAGGGGCAGGTGGTGAACCGCGGCGAGCTGATCCTGGACGATCACGGAGTCGAGTACATGAACCCCGGCGGACTCCGTCTGGAGCCCGATTGGGTGGTCGTTCTTTTTGCCGCGATGATCTATTCCGGCGACATTGTCCTCTCCATTCCCGGCAAGAAGTTCGAGGCCACGGACCTGTCGCTGCTGGCGGCGACGGGCATGGACGAACTGATCCGCTTCAAGCACATCGAACAGCCCAAAGAGTGGAACCTGTCGGCGCTGAAAGCCCTCTTCGAGTTGCTGGGCATGACGCCCGGCATGGCCCAGCTCGTCACGCAGGGCAAAGAGGAGCCCTTGCAGGATCTGCAGCAGGCCGTCGGCCGTACGGTCAAACGGTTGGTCATGGCCCAGCAGATGCTGCGCGATGGCATCGCCTTTTGGGGCACGGACCTGCTCGCCAGCACAGGACTGGCGGACCAGTCGCAACTGTTCGCGGAGGCCAAAGTCTTTTTCGAGTCGCTTCAGCCCTACACCTCGCCGGGCAAGCTCAAGAATTTCAGGTACAGCGCCGTCGAGGTCGACGCGCAGCGGACCGCGCTGGACAAACTGGGCGACATCGACGTTCTCCGCGGGTTCGCCATGGATCTCGGCCCCACGGCCGCCTGGCTCTCGACGGCAGAGGCCGCGCTTCCGTCCGACCACGCCTGGGTGGACCGGATGAAGGCCGCCCGGCAGGACATCCTCGATACGCTCAAAAAGGCGGACCTCTCCAAATTGACGGCCCAGTCGCAAACGGTCGGGAGCACGTTACAGCAACTCAAGAAGACCTGCGTCGTCGCCTATATCGCCCTTCACGCCAAAGCCCGCCTCGGGATCAAGGACGACAAGCGTAAGGCCGCGATGCTGAACGACAGCCGCTTGCAGCCGCTGCTCAAACTGGTCGGCATCGACTTGATGCCGCGTCAGCAGCTCACCGATTTTCAGAACCGCCTTGCCGGCCTGAAGAGCTGCTTCGCCTTGACCGAGCAGGAACTTGACGCTTCGCCCGTCTGCCCGCACTGCGGCTTCCGGCCGGCCGTCGAGGCCGCCGCCGGTGCGCAGGGAACCGCCGTATTGGATCAGTTGGACGAACAGCTCGACCAGATGACCGCCAACTGGACCCAGGCGCTGCTCTCCAACCTGGAAGACCCGACAACCAAGGTCAACATGGCGCTGCTGAAGAGCGCGGACCGCAAGAAGCTGGACAAGTTCCTCGCGGCGCGGGAGTTGCCGTCGCCCGTCGATAGCGACTTCGTGCAGGCGCTGAAGGAAGTACTCTCCGGCCTCGTGAAGGTCAGTGTCTCCGAGCACGATCTGCGCGCGGCGCTTCAATCGGCCGGAGGCCCTGCCTCCCCATCGGAGATGAAACGGCGCTTCGAGGAATACGTCGATACGTTGACAAAAGGCAAGGATCCGTCGAAAGTGCGCATCGTCATCGAGTGATCGAGTGCCCGCTCGGCACACGATTTATTGACGGCAACGTTCGGATCCGACCACCCGTTTTCAGGACAGCAGGCTATGGCAAAAAGCGATGACGATCAGATGCGGTTGTTTCAGGAGAAACTGGTTCCCGCCGATCCCAAGACCGGCATGCTTTTCGAGACCGAGTTCGAAGGCAAGTCATCAGGTCCCGTGACCTGCCTCGGCCTATCCTTCCTGTCCGATGATGACCGCCGCGCCCACTTTCTAAAGGAACTTGCCGCGAAACTCAAGGACCCATCCTTCCGCAAGATCGAAGGCTTCCCGAAAGGCGCGGATGAGGACATCCTCGCCCTCTCAGATCCCCCGTACTACACCGCCTGCCCGAACCCTTGGCTCGCGGACTTCATTAAGAACTACGGCCATCCGTACACCCCGAAAGAAAAGTACCACCGCGAACCCTTCGCCGCTGATGTGAGCGAGGGGAAGACGCACCCCATTTATCTTGCGCATTCGTATCACACCAAGGTGCCGCACCGCGCCATTATGCGGTATATCCTCCACTACACAGAACCGGGGGACTTGGTGTTCGATAGTTTCGCCGGTACAGGCATGACGGGTGTGGCCGCCCAACTGTGCGGAAACAAAGAAGAAGTCCAAGCGCTTGGATACAGAGTTCAAGACGACGGAACAATTCTGGATGATAAAGGCACCCCCTTCTCGAAACTCGGCACGCGCCGGGCTGCGCTAAACGACCTATCACCCACCGCCACTTTCATCGCCCACAACTACAACATGCCTGCCGACCTCACGGTCTTTGCTCGGGAAGCGCAACTCATATTAACCGAGGTCCAGAACGAATTCGGCTGGATGTACGAGACGACGCACAAAGACGGCAAACGGAAAGGACGGATAAACTACACCGTCTGGAGCGACGTATTCACCTGCCCGGAATGTGCAGGCGAAGTGGTCTTCTGGGATGAGGCGGTCACTGATGGTGAGGTGCAGGCCGACCTCAACTGCCCCCATTGCCAAGCCGCTCTCACCAAACGGAACCTGGACCGCAAGACAGTCACCATTTTCGATGACTTCACAAAGAAAACTCTCACGCGTGCTAAGCGGACGCCTGTTCTGATCAACTACACAGTAGGCGGTGACCGCTTCGAAAAGAAACCGGACAATGACGACCTGGCAGTCCTTGACCGCATCGAAAAAACGCCATGCCCTTATTGGTTCCCGACCACCCCCCTCCAAGAAGACAGCGACCTATGGCTGGAACGGGATTATCGCAGTCTCGGCATCTATACCGTCGACGCTTTCTTTACAAAACGTAATCTCCTCATGGCAGCCTTCTGCCGCGATGCCATCATGCGCCGCGAAGGCCGCATGCGCACACTTCTCTGGTTTTGGTTTGAATCAGTCCTCATGGGTTTCTCTCTAGTTAATCGATATAGAGCCAAAGGGTTTTCGCAAGTAAATCAAATCCTCAGCGGAACACTGTATGTTGGAGCAATGCCGGCTGAGATAAGTCCTTGGTACGCCCTTACTGGAAAAATCAAACGTTTATCTTGCCTTTCGGCGATCAAATACAGCACAAATATTATTGAAACGCGCTCGGCCGTAGCATTCAATTGCCCAGACAACTCAGTGGATTACGTGTTCATCGATCCACCGTTTGGCAGCAACATCATCTATTCGGATCTCAGTTTTGTGTGGGAAGCGTGGTTGAAGCTCAGCACGAACTTGGATGCAGAGGCCGTCGTTCATCGCCGCAAAAAAGAAGGGGCACTGAGTCTGTCCGGCTATATGGGGCTGATGCGTAAGTCTTTTGCGGAAATGTACCGTGTTTTGAAACCCGGCCGCTGGATCACGATCGAGTTCTCAAACACACGGTCCACGGTTTGGAACGCAATCCAAACGGCACTGCAGGAGGCCGGCTTCGTAATCGCGAATGTCGCCGCTCTCGACAAGAAAATGGGCAGTTTCAAAGCAGTCACAACCCCGACGGCCGTCAAACAAGATCTTATCATATCAGCGTACAAGCCCAACGGAGGATTTGAAGAGCGGTTCAAGCAGGAAGCACAAACGGAGGAAGGGGTGTGGGACTTTGTACGGACACACCTCTCCTATCTGCCTGTCGTGAAGAACCAAGGTGGCACTCTGCAACCGATAACCGAACGTGATCCCCGAATCCTATTCGATCAGTTGGTGGCGTATTACGTGCGAAGAGGTTTTCCTGTACCCATATCGAGTCATGAGTTTCAAAGTGGTCTGGCACAACGGTTCAGCGAACGGGACGGCATGTTCTTTTTGCCGGAGCAGGCTACAGAATATGATCGCAAGAAATTGCAGTTTGGCAACCCTGAAGATCAATGGGGCTCGACGGTCATCGAAGATGAACAATCAGCGATTGGTTGGTTGATGGCAAGGCTCAAGAAGAGTCCGCAACCCTACAACGAGATTCAACCCGACTTTATGCCGATGTTAAGCCACCTGAAAGAGTTTGAACGAGAATTGATCAGCCTGGATGTCTTACTCGAGCAAAACTTCCTCTGCTATGACGGCAAGGGCCTGGTGCCAGAACAGATTCATGCCCACCTCTCCACCAACTGGAAAGAGCTGCGCAAACTGCCAAAGGATGACCCGAACTTGGTCGCCAAAGCTCGCGACCGGTGGTATGTGCCAGACCCCAACAAGGCGGGCGACCTGGAGAAACTACGCGAGAAGGCGCTGCTCAAGGAGTTTGATGAGTACAAGGCTGCCAAGAAGAAACTTAAGGTTTTTCGGCTGGAGGCCGTGCGCGCCGGCTTTAAAGCCTTGTGGCAACAGCAGACACCCGATGCCTACCGGATCATTAAAGATGTCGCCGAGAAGATTCCAAACGACGTTCTCGAAGAAGACCCGAAACTGCTCATGTGGTACGACCAGGCCGTCACGCGGCTGGGAGGTGAATAGATAATGATTACGAAATGGAAAGTCTTTAACTTCAAGTCCATCAGAGAAGAAACCGAATTGGAACTCGGCCCATTGACCATCTTTGCCGGTGCCAACAGCAGCGGCAAGAGCACCTTCATCCAATCCATTCTGCTGATTGCCCAGACACTTTCACACAAAGTTAGTGACCGGTCTGTGGTTTTAAACGGAGCGCTTGCAAGTTTAGGACAATACGACGATTTGAAAGCGACCAACGGCAATTCCAGCCAAATTACTGTTGGTTTCACTTGCCGACCTGCACAATTCCAAGACAGTTCTGCTGATGTTCGATATGTGCCGATAGTAACGCGAGGTTCATTATACATGGGCTTTGCAAGTCGTTCTGTTCAAGAGGTGTCTGCGGAGATCTCGTTTGACGATGATCCATCTAATCCTCAACGCGAGCTAGCTCTCATTCAGCCGCGTCTATTCGCAAGCCAGTTAAACTGTGTAACACGTGACGAAGATAATGTAGATCAAATATCAAGTATTACTATCCACCCTTCAGATAGCGCTTTGTTTGACAAAAGTGGGATCGAGTATGTAGACGGTGATGACGACAGAATTAGGGCTGGGCTTGCATATAGTGTTAACCTGGATGACAAATCGTTGTCGGAAATTGCCGCTGATTATGTCTCCGCAACACCAGTGGGTTGCGTTTTGCGCCATTTCTTGCCAGAACGGCTCATCTATCGCGTCGACAATTTAAAAGAGATGGCTCGCAACATTACACTGATGCTCCAAACGGATCCACGTCGTGTAATTGCATCCCGTCGTTCTCCTAATCTCGACATTCGCCTCTCCGCACCAGTAATATCCGTCATACGTGACGTACTCGGCGACGCGGTGAAACTTGAGAAAATATTTAGCACCAACCAGATGCACATGCTTTTCTTTCCCAACGAGACGCAAACACTAGCGCTGCGGGAATGGCTTGAGTTTTTTCTTAAGCAATCTTTCTTTACGAGAACTAGGATTCTAAATAAATTTTCAGAATGTGAAGACCTGTTCGGCCGGATATATAATGCGCTGAAAGCATCAACACAGCCGGATTCTGATTTGCAAAGTTTTGTGTCTGCAAAGCCGCCGCGACAGATATTGGCGGCCGCAAACTTTCTCGAGAACACGTTTGCTTCATCGTTTAAGTACCTGGGGCCGCTCAGGGATTCACCGAAACCAGTCTACCCTTTAGCCCCATCTGCCGATCCTCGCGATATCGGTCTGCGAGGAGAGCATACAGCTGCGGTACTTGAGTTGCATAAGAATACAAGGATTAGGTACTTACCATCTGCCAACTTTGTGCAGCCAATTGTAAACCACAAAATTGCAACGCGAACCCTTCAATCGGCAGTAATTGATTGGCTTCAGTATATGGGAGTGGCAGACTCTGTCCAGAGCAAGGATATGGGCAAGTTCGGCCATTCTTTGAAAGTGTCAATTGACAAATCAGGAACCCCGCATGATCTGACGCATGTTGGTGTCGGTGTTAGCCAAGTTCTCCCGATTCTAGTTTCATGTCTTTTGGCTGATACTGATGCCACCCTAGTGTTTGAGCAACCTGAACTACATCTTCATCCGAAGGTGCAAACTTTGTTGGGAGATTTTTTTCTTTCCATGGCCTTGTGTAACAAACAGTGCATTGTTGAAACGCATAGTGAGTATTTAATTGACCGGTTGCGCTTCCGCTGCGCTGCCAATCCGAGTGAAGCCAATATTCACAAGAAAACAAAAATGTATTTTGTAAAGAAGCCGGAGGATTGTTCAATATTCTTGGAGATCAACGTAAATGAGTATGGCGCAATTCAGGAATGGCCAGAAGGTTTCTTTGATCAATCTCAAGAGCAAGCCGAACAGATCTTAAGAGCTGCGCTTGACAAGCAGAGAAGAATCAAGAGTTTGAAGGGTAAGTAGCAATGCCACTTCCATGTGAAATCATTGTTGACCCACACTTGCTCTGCTTACCGAACCCCTGTAAACACGAAGAGCAGCTCGTTTCTTTCATTGAGGCGCTCCTTAAATGGAAGTCTATATGCAGAGAGAACAACGCATGCACGTTGTTTTCAAGCGTTGCACTTCGCGCACTTGGAGATGATGGTGAATACCCTCATCGTCATGAACTAGCTCGATTAATGGCGAAGTATAATTGTGCAATTGCCACGGTAAAAGATGTAGATGCTTTGGTTCGAGGTATTCTTAATAAAGCGCCATTTCTCGAAGATTATTTTGGGATCGATACAGTGTTGATCGATGAGAGCACTTTTTCCGTTTCACCGCCCTGTTTATCATACCGACTTAAGCCAAATAGTAGGCGAGCATTCGCCGAATTATTAACAACTCTTGGCATTGTACGCTTGTCATGCGACCCCGAATTACGTGAAAGGAAATGGCTAGCCTCTTCCATTGGTCTTTGCTCAACTGACCACAACATTCAGTTCGCAGCTCAAGTGAATGATGTTTCTTATGTGGCAACAGAATCTGTATTTCCTCATCCACTACCTTACGACATGGAGGACACGATTTCACTTGCACTCAGTTATGACGATTTGTTGTCTCGCCTTGGATTGTCGGCTGTCTGGAATAATTGCGCCGACGAGTCATCAGCAATATCAACAATCGACCTATTTGCACAAGATATTGTGAAATGTGAAACCCATAAACCCGCTTTTCGTACGTATACAATTGGCAAACACTTTTGTGAAACAGCAAGGATGTGGCCTGGCTTTTCGATGACCATTGTTGAATCCTGCGCACGTATCGTCTTAAATAAACCGAAGAAAAGCGTTGAACCGTTTCGCGAAGAAGAGAACATGTCATCAAAGCAAAGAGTCCGTAAATCGGACGGTGCACTTGCGTTTAGGACTCATTTGACGGGCGGTGGCTTAGCGCTTCGATTGATGCTTTGGGTGCTAAAAGACGGCACAATTGAGTTTGCGAATGTCGGAGTCAAAGCTGAATTAGTCATTCTATGAGTCTATGGCAATACAGCACGATCCACAGCTGCGCTTGCAAGGTCATTGAAGAGCAGACCTTGTGGGGACAGTCGGTCTGCCGTGTCTGGTTGCCGAACCAGGATGCCGTGGTGCGTGTGCCGCGTTCGGACTTGACGCCATTGCCGACCGCCAATTTGCCAGACGCAGAGGCCCACCACATCGGCTACCTCTCAGCCGCAGCTAAAGTGGCCGAAGTATTGGAGAATTCGACCGCAGCCGCTAACGGGCATGTGCTGCTGGCGCCCATGGAATCTAATGTCATCCCTCTGCCGCACCAGATCCACGCCCTGTCGCGTGCCCTTTCCGGGGACCGCATCCGCTACCTTTTGGCGGACGAGGTGGGCCTCGGAAAAACCATCGAGGCGGGGCTCGTTCTGCGCGAACTCAAGTTGCGCGGTCTCGTGCGCCGGACGTTGATCGTTGTCCCGAAGAGTTTGGCGATTCAGTGGGTTGCGGAAATGAGCACCCATTTCAACGAGAAGTTCGCCCTTGTAAATCCTTCTGACCTTGAAGCGCTGGAACGTCTGGAGAGCCCCGAAAGCGTGTTTGCCGACGCCCCCTCCCGCGAAAGTGACTATAACCCCTGGCTGCGTTTCTCGCAGGTCATCGTCACGCTGGATGCCGTCAAACCCTTGGCCCGCCGAAAGGGATGGTCAAAGGAGAAGCTCCGCGAGTACAACCAGACACGGCACGAGAAGCTGGTGCATGGCAACTGGGATCTGATCGTCGTGGACGAGTCGCACCGCTTGGGCGGGAGCACGGATCAGGTCGCACGCTTCAAGCTCGGCCAGCACCTTGCCGAGGCCGCGCCGTATCTGCTGCTGCTCTCGGCCACGCCCCATCAGGGCAAGTCGGACGCCTTTCAGCGCCTGATGAGCCTGCTCGACCCGATGGCCTTCCCGGATCTGGACAGCGTGACGCGCGAACGCGTCGCCGAATACGTGATCCGCACAGAGAAGCGTAAAGCCGTGACCGACCAGGGCGGGCCGCTTTTCATGCCGAGGTCCACAAAGACGCTGAAGATTGAGTTGTCCGCGAATCCCCGGCAGCTCGCGCTTTACGATGCGGTGACCGAATACGTTAAGGCGGGTTACAACCAGGCTATCAAGGACCGGAAACCCCATATCGGCTTCCTGATGGTGTTGTTGCAACGGATCGTCACCTCCAGCACGCAGGCGATTCGGCGCACGCTTGAACGTCGGCTCTCTGTGTTGGAGGAGCTGAAGGGCCAGTCGGCCGCTTTGCCGGAGGTCGACCTTGAAGAGTTGTCTGAGATGGATGCGCAGGAAGCGCTCGACGAACTGATCGAAGTGAGTGAGCCGGGCCGTCTCAGCGAAGTGGCACAGGTCAAGCGCCTGCTCTCGCTGTCGCGCGAAGCGGAGGCGTCCGGCCCAGATCCCAAGACCTCGTTTCTTCTGGACCTCATCTATCGCCTGCAGGGCGAGGAGAATGACGACCAGCTCAAAGTGCTGATCTTCACCGAGTTTGTACCGACGCAGGAAATGCTCAAACGGTTCTTGGAAGAGCGAAGCATCCCGTGCGCGACGCTCAACGGCTCCATGTCCATGGACGAGCGCCGAATCGCGCAAAAGACATTCCGCGACAAGGCGCGTGTGCTCATTTCCACCGACGCCGGCGGCGAGGGGCTGAACCTTCAGTTCGCCCATGTCGTGATCAACTATGATCTGCCTTGGAACCCCATGCGGATCGAGCAGCGGATCGGACGGGTGGACCGCATCGGGCAAGACCTGCCTGTGCGGGCGCTCAACTTTGTTTACGCCGACTCGGTGGAGGATCGTGTGCGCGAGGTGCTCGAAAGCAAACTCGCGATTATTCTGGCGGAAATCGGCATCGACAAGACGAACGATATCTTGGACACCTCTCTGGCAGGCGATGCGGTCGAACAGATGATGACGCGCGTTGTCATGGCAGACTCCAATCCGGAGACGGAGGTGGAAAACACCTTGCGCAGCCTGAGAACCGACCTGATCCAGAAGCGTCAAGAGTGCGCCGTCTATACGCTGTCGGACGAGCCGGATCTCGCTTCGGCCGAGCGGTTGAGAACGCATCCGCTGCCGCACTGGGTGGAGCGCATGACCGTCAGCTACTTGCGCATGAAGGGCTGTCCTGTCAAACGCACCCTGTTCGGCTGGGACCTGCAATGGCCGGATGGTGTAAAAGCGACGAACGCGGTCTTCCAAGCCAAGAATCTCAGCGGGGATGCGCTTCTCTTGAGTCTCGAGAACCCCCGTGTGCGTGAACTGGCTGGCGACTTGCCTCAGCTCGCATCGGGCCAACCGCTGCCGCGCGTAGCGTTGCGCGGCATTCCCTCCGGGCTCTCGGGGCTGTGGGGCTTGTTTGAGATTCGCCTTCAGGCCGGCAACCCGGCCAACAGCCCGTCTCTCCGGCTGCCGCTGATTAGGCGCGGTTTTCTTTGCGCCTTCTTGGGGGACGACGGCAAAACGTACCAGCCGACAGCCCGCCACATCTGGGATGCCTTGCAGACAGAAGAGCCGCAGGTCATGGGCGCGCTCGCGCCGGTCGAAGCAGCCTCTTCCTACGACGTGCTGCTTGGCGTTGCCGAGGAAACAGGCAAGGACCTCTTTGAATCCTTGCAACAGGCACATGCCGCTGCCATCGCGAAAGAGGAGGATCGAGGCACGGTCTCCTTCGGCGCGCGGCGCAAGGCCATCGAAAAGGTGGGGCTTCCGGAAGTGCGCAGGCACCGCCTGATTCAATGTTCAGCCGATGAGGCCGCTTGGCGTGAAGAACTGGATGCCGCCCGCTTGGCGATGCCCGAACTCCGGGCGCTGCTTCTGTTGAAGATCGAAGGGAGCACTTGAACCATGAGTAAATTTATCGCATTTCCCGTCGGGACCGGGGACGCATTCTACTATGAACGCGCGAACAAGAAGATATTGGTTGATGGGGGTCAGTCGCTTACCGCGACGACTGGTTACATGGCCACCATTGCCAACACCTCCCGTTTAGATATCGTAGTCTGCACGCATAACGATAATGACCACGCAAACGGCATCATCGGCTTGTTGGAGAATTGGCCTGGCACGGTTAAAGAAGTCTGGCTTCCCGGCAGTTGGACCAAGAGAATGGTGACGTTGCTTAAGGACCCCTATAGTTTCTTCACAGAACTCCTGAAAGACTGCCTTTCTCACGATGCCGAGCCATTCGATCTCGAACTCCTTTCCGCTACGTTAGATTCTCGAAGCGTTGAACGGGATGCCGACGAAACAACCACAGATATCGGTTCACTGCTATACGAGCCGCATAGGTTTCCGACTCGCGAAATGCAAAGAATGCTTGCCGACTTATGCGGGCCGTTTCCCGACTATTTTCGCATGAGAGACCATATCGGAAATGAGCGACACAGGCTGCTGGTCGAAGCCGTTGATGCAGCTTTCCGTATACGTAAGATCATTGAGTTGGCGTGCCACCGTGGCTGCAAGATCCGGTTTTTCAAGTTTAGCACCTGCGTCTCAGGCGGCAAGAAAGGCGTGCTTGAGCCGGTAAACTCCGCAGAGATGGTCAGTCGCGGTTCCGTTAATATGAGCGCACTCACCTACCTCGCTCTGACCGTTGCAAACAAGGAATCGCTAGTCTTTCTTGCACCTGAAACAAAAGAGGAGCCCGCCGTTCTCTTCGCGGCCGATTCAGACTTGAACTTCGCTTTACCGTCCAAGGCGCCAAGTCGCTCGCTGATCATTACTGCTCCCCATCATGGGTCGGAAGAGAATCAAAATGCCTACGTTGCTGTAGCGGATTGGCTCAAATCGGGATCGTGCGCGGCAACATGGGTTCGTAGTGACTGCAAGTCAAGTAAACGCCCCGGTGCAAGTTTTAAAAGTCAAAAGACCAGACATTGCACGTTGTGTAACAGTGAAACCGATCCAAAACAGATCGTTGAACTGCACGCACTGAATACATGCTGGCAACCGACAACCGAAACGAGGGGATGTTCCTGCACATGACTTGGCGCGATACCATCCTTGACGAGTTTGTCCCGAACGTCAGCAAACTCACCCTAGTGGCCGATCCCGACGGCCTGCTCACCGAGGAGCGGCTGGCGCTCGCGCTGCGGCAGCGCGGCTTTGAACTGATCGAATTCAACGATCCCGTAGAATTCCGCTACGCCTACGAATCGAACTATCGTTCGATATGGGACCGCGGCGAGCACACGGATCTGGTGGTTATCCTTCGCCTGCAGGACAAGGAGATGGAATCGCTGCCATACGATTTGCTTCAGGCAGGACGCAAACTGGCATTCAACCTCGGCGATCTCTTCCCGAACATGAGTTACCCGGTCATCGAGAGCCTTGACCGCAGCCTGCTCGACGCGCTATATGACGCCCAGGCGGCCTTTGCACCCGAGCGTATGGGTGACAACGCGACCAAGGACTTCATCCTCCGGCACGTCTTCGGCATCGCGGCCGAGCTGCTTACGAGCCCCGTGGATCTATTGCGCGCCCTGTTGCGCCTGCATTACAGTCGCACCAGCCTCCCGCACTCGCTTGCATTACGTCTGGCGCAGATTCTTCAGACACACAAATCATTTGTCGGCTGGCCGCTGACAGAAATCGTGGGCGATGCCGAGGTCTTTTTCTCGTTTCTTCAGGAGCGCTGGACCATTTTCCTCGATAGTCAACGCAAGGCCGGCGGTGCAGGTGAGGCCAACATGGACTATGGGCTCCAATATCCGGGGCCGGTAAGCTTGCCGTTTGACCATCAGGACATCCGGGTTTACATCGACAATCTCTTTATTGAAGGCAAGCTCACGCCGATTCATTGTCCGGGACTTGAAGTCAAATCCGACTCGTGGATCCGTTGCGGTATCGTCAAGAGTGTCGAAATAGACGACCAGATCCGCCTGGCACGGCTCTTTGATCGCATCGGGGATTGTTTGCCGGCACCTGACGCGGGCCACAGTGAATGGCTTTCCTTTGCTCAAAAATGGGCCGAGTTGTCAGCCATGTCGCATGTTGCGGGGAGCGAAGACCAAAGAGAACGGCTCGCATCAATCTGTGCCACAGTAAACGCGCGATTCGCCACGTGGCTGCGTGCGCACTACGCCAGCCTCATCAACTTGCCGCCGACGAATCCAGCCATGCTGCACCATGTTCCCCGGAACCTCGCCCGCCAAGTTGAGGAAAGCGTCAGTTCAAAAATTGCGCTGATCGTGGTCGACGGACTGGCCTTGGATCAGTGGGTAACGGTTCGTTCCGTTCTTCAGGAACAGGACAGAAACCTCATGGTTCGTGAATCAGCAACCTTTGCCTGGATTCCAACGCTGACCTCCGTTTCTCGCCAAGCGATCTTCTCCGGCAAGCCGCCCATGTTCTTTCCCGCCTCCATCCAGACGACCGGCAGCGAAGGCAATCTATGGAAATCGTTTTGGGAGAGCGTAGGCGTGAACCGCCTCGACATCGCCTATGAACGCGGACTGGGGTGCGGGACACCGGACGAGGTGCTTGACCGCATGATTAACCCTGGCCATACGCGCGCCGTCGGTGTAGTGGTCGACATGGTGGACAAGATCATGCACGGCATGCAGCTCGGCGCGGCAGGTATGCACAGCCAGGTCAAGCAGTGGTGCGAGGGTGGCTTCCTCGGAGAGCTCATCGGCAAGCTGCTGGATCAGGGCTTCGCCGTCTGGATGACATCCGATCATGGCAACATCGAATGCGTCGGCAAAGGGCGGCCCTCGGAAGGTGTCCTCGCCGAGACTCGCGGAGAGCGCGCCCGAGTCTATCCGACGCCTGAACTTCGATCTCAAGTCGCATCCACCTTTGCGTTCGCTCACACTTGGGAGCCGATAGGACTGCCTAACGGCTACTTCCCCTTGGTTGCCGGTGGAAGCGACGCCTTTCTAACCCCAGGGGAATCGGCTGTCTCGCATGGCGGTATAGCGATCGAGGAAGTCATTGTGCCCTTGGTAAGATTTGAGCGGAAGACACGATGACCACCGACAGACACAACACCATCGGAATTAAACAGGCGCTCCAATACGCATGGATGGAGCGTGCCGCCAATCTTTTACTTGCAGGGCTTGACGCCAAAGCAGTCCGAAAAGAACTGCATAGCGCCTTAACCGAGCGGCAGCTGGTAGAAGGCGATGAAACGCGCAGCGCCCAAACGCGGACATTCGCCGTCAACAACCTGATGAACATCTGGGTCTCTCCGGACCCTTTGCTTATCCCGTTCAGAGACGCTGCGCTCCATTTACTCCGTCACGACTCATCGCAAGCATTGCCGATCCACTGGGCCATGGTTTGCGCGGTTTATCCCTTTTGGTTCAACGTCGCGCGGCAAACCGGCAGGCTCCTTGCCTTACAAGACCAAATCACGCAAGCGCAGGTCGTCAATCGCCTAAAAGAACAGTACGGGGATCGGCCGACCATTTCGCGTTATGCCCGCTACGTCCTGCGCTCTTTCGTGTCCTGGGGCGTTCTAAAGGACACAGACTCTCCCGGCCGCTACGAAGCGAATGGTAGGCTACAGATCGAGAAGCCGGAAGCAGCCGTATTGCTTCTCGAGGCGGCATTGCATGCCGAGCCGGAAGGCAAGGCCGCGGTGGGGCTCTTGCAGAACACCCCGGCATTCTTTCCGTTCAGTCTGCCACTGATCAACGGCGTCATGGCCAGCCACGTAAGCTCACGTTTGGACGTTGCGCGCTTCGGTTTGGACGACGAATTTCTGAAGCTTAAGTAACCTTTAACAGCACGCCCAATTTGCCAAGTGCGGGTCCACCCAAAAGGATACACTCTATATGCCCCGAACCTTCGGAAATCCCGGTAACTACGATCTGATGAAGGCCCGCCAGCACGGTCTTCGTTTTTTCATGATCATCCTCATAACTGCAATGGCCGTGTGCTATCTGGCTGGACTCTCTACGGGCCTGTCTCTGATCAACTCCAAGCTTCTTTCCTTCATCTGCATGGTGTTGCCGGCCTCGCTCCTGTTTCTGGCGCGCCGCCGGTTCAACCGGATTCTTGACAGCTTGCAGGCAGCCAGCCTGGCCTTCCGAAAGGGCGCGGACGGGGAGGGGCTGACTGCCGACGATCTTTCCAATCTGCCCGACACGTATTCCGTGTTTCACGACGTGACTCACCCCAGCATCGGCGGCAACATCGATCACATCGTCGTCGGTCCCACCGGTGTCTTCGCTCTTGAGACCAAGAACTGGCGCGGCATGGTCACACTCTCCGGACCGGGTACCATCACCGTCGACGGCCAACACGACAAGACCAAGGACGGCAAAGCGGTTCTTGCCCGCGCGGCGGAGCTCAAGAAGAAGATCGAGGCCCTCTCAAACATCAGCACCTTCGTCCAAGCCGTCATGGTCTTTCCGAATGCGTCGGTGTCCGTCCAGCCCGAAACCCGCTGCGCCCTGAACGTCCAGCGCCTCGACCGTCTCGAGGAGTACCTCAAGCGCCCTTCTTCCCGCTCCCTCACTCCCGCCCAGGTCGACACCATAACCAACGATCTGAACGCACTTTTCAAGCCCGCTTCTGATGGGACCCCATGACCCACAGTATCTGCCGCAAACACATCCCATGATCCAAGATCAAGAAAAAACGCTATTCGCCCAATGGTCCCGGAAGGGCCGCATCGGCAACTTTGCCAAGGACGGTGTGGTCTGTGAACGCCTGTACAAGGCAAGCGTCACCAAGCTGCTTTTCGTACTCAAGGAAACAAACAACACTAAACCGGCGTTTGACCTGCGTGAATTTCTTTCGCAAGGGGGTCATGAGCCGACCTGGGGTAACGTCGCCCGCTGGATCATCGGGTTACGGAATTTGCAGACCGATATTGTCTGGAAAGACATCGAGGTCTTGACCCCCGAGCAGCGCACGCAGGCCTATTCATCCGTCGCGGCCATGAATATGAAGAAACTGCCGGGCGGTCACACTACGGATGCGAAGCTTTTCAGGAAGACCGTTGCCCACGACAAGGATTTCATCCGCCGCCAGATTGACCTTTACGACGCCGATCTCGTCATCCTCTGTGGCTCAGTCGTAGCCCAAGGTTTTGAGTTGGTATATGATCCCAACATCGCTGGCCGTTGGCAAACGACCTCGCGCGGCATCCCGTTCATCGAATTCCGTCCGAGTAAGTTTGCGGTCAGTTATACCCACCCCGAAGCCCGCGTCCAGAATTGTCTGCTGTTCTACGGTCTCATCGATGCCGTGCGGGAAATCGAACAGTCCCGTCGCCGATGAGCGATCGTCTCCCGCTTTAACCGCCCTCAGAATCAATCGCCCTTTTCTTCGTCTCCCTTTTTTCCGTCACAGATGACGAACGGGCCGGCAGGGGGTGCCTCATTCTCCAGCCACTCCTCGATGTCCGTCACGCAGAACACGCAGCCGCTTTTCGGCGTCGTCTCCATTTTCCGCGCCCGCACAAAGCCTTCGTTCACAAGTTTCAACAGGCGGCTCTCGGTCACGCCTGTCAGTTGCAGCGCCAAATCGCGGCGTGCCCATCTCGGACGCTCCAATACGACTTTCATATTGCCTCCTTTGAGTTACACGGTCGCCACGCTGACCGAGTCACATAAAATAGCTACTATTTGTGACAATTATGCCGTCGCCACGCTGACCTGCGGAATGTAGCCGAGCGCCTCGCGGATGCCGACAACCACCTTGCCCAGCGTGGATGCCCGCGGGTTGCCGTGCCGGGACAGCGTTCTGTGCAGGGACTTCTCGCCGACGCCCGTGATCCGCGCCAGTTCCTTGAAGGTGATTTCGGCGTGAACCAGGTCGCGCAGCATGGAGAGCCCTTCCTCGGTCTCACCCGTCAGCAGCGCGTCGAGCGCCTCGGCATAAAGCGCCTTAGCGAATTCCGGGTCGCTCTTCAGCCGCTCAACCACGGTCGCTTTGTAATTGCGTGTCAGTGCCATAATCTCACCTCCCAGCCTTGTAACGTTTCCAGCGGGCGATTGCGGCTTCGATGTCGGCCGACTGCCGCCGCTTGCTTCCGCCGCCCAACAGGATCACCAGTGTCTTGCCGTCCAGCCCGTAATAGACCCGGTAACCGGGGCCGAAATCCATGCGCAATTCGCTTACGCCTTCTCTTAACGGCTTAGCAGCACCAAAGTTACCGGCCTCCATCCGCCGGATGAACCGGTCGACCCGCGCCGCCGTCACGGCATCGAGACCGTTGAACCAGTCGGCAAACGGCGAACTTCCGTTCTCGGCAAACTCTTTGATCTCGTACACGCCCATATAGTACCTTTTACGTTACCATTCGTCAACCGGTCACTTGTGCGCATTCTTGCGCTTGTCCTCAATCTCGCGGACCTTTGAGCCCACAGCCGAAAGCTCTTCGTCCGTAAGCCCCTCCAGCCCCGCCAGGACGGCCTCCAGCTTCGTGCCGGCCGTGGCCGCGCCAGAGGTGCCGCTGATAGGGGGGAGTGCGTGGGCGGTGGCCTGGAGCGTCTTCTCGCTGGCGTGGTAGTACCGGGCCGTCATTTCCAGCGAGGCGTGGCCGGCCTGCTGCCGCACGGCGTCCATGGGAATCCCGTTTTCGAGCAGCGCGGTGATGTGCGCGTGCCGCAGGGAGTGGAACCCAACCTGTGCCACGGCCCGGCTGTAACCCTCAACCTTGAGGCCCGTGTCGATGCCCGCGTCCTCGAACACCCGCTGGATGCGCTTGGACACTGCGGCGACGCCCGTCCGGGTCATGTAGAGCTTCCCGAGTTCGGGGAGCACCAGCCCGCGTCGGTCGGCCTTGGAAGTCCGGTCCAGCAGGTCGAAGAGGGTGGGGTGGATCGTGATCGTGATGACCTCGTTGCTCTTGCGCGTCTTGTGCGGCGTGTAGCGGATCTTCCGCGCCCCCATGTCGATCATGTCCCAGCGCATCAGGACGCAGTCGCCCAGCCGCGCGCCGGTGTAGTACCCGAGCGAGAAGAGGATCTCCATCTCGCCCTTGCCCTCCAGCATCTTCGAGACCGTCTGCAGTTCCTCGCCGGTCAGCGGCCGTTTGCGGGCCATGGCCAGCGGGGCGGCGTCCAGCCCGTCGAAGGGGTTTGCCTTGAGCCGCGCCTTCACGGCCAACACCCTGAACATCAGCCGCAGCAGGGCCAGGATCTTGTTCCGCGTGTTGGACGACCGGGTCGACTCGATCTCCGCGAGATACCGCTGGGCCTGATCGGGGGTGACCTCCCGCAGCTCCATCGGCACCTTCTCGCCCTTATCGTTCTTCTTGGGGTAGTGCTTCTCCAGCCACTCGCAGAAGGCCCGCCAGTGCGCCTCATAGTCATTCAGCGTCCGGCTGCCTGGCGCGATCACGCGGCCCCTGGCGGTCTTGCCCTTGGGCGCGATCCGGAACGCGTCCCACGTCTCCTCAAGGGACATGGCGGGGAGTGCGTCCTTGGCCGTCTCCAGCCGCTCCTCAACCGTCATCAGGTTCTTGACCGCCTCGGCCTTCTTCTCCACCTCATCTTCCAGCAGGTGGGGGCGCAGTTCGACATCCCGCTTATCTTGAGCGCCCTTCAGATCGGCTTCAACGCAACCGGTGGTTTTGATAATATGCGTGTCGCCGCGGTTGAACTTGATCCACCAGCGCCCGCCGCGCAGGAAGAGGTGCTTAGTGTCTTTCGGTTTTCTGCCCATGATTCACCTCGAATTCTGTTCTCGGTCTCAAAACGAGGCGATCATACCACAATTCCGAACATTTTGGGTACAAAAAAGGTACAGTCATTCAAAAAACGTCAAAAAATAAGGGCATTTTTAATATGTCGTCGGAATCATAATCCGCAGGTCGGGGGATCGTGACCCTCACCCGCCACCATCTTAAAAGTCCAGAAAACCTCGGTTTTGCTGGGCTTTTTTCATTTTTACGGTCTATTTGCCGATTTTGCCGATTCTTATGCGATTCCTTGAATTCTCCCTTAATTCGGTACTTTTTGTACACGGTTTGTGTACAAATGGTTTTGTCGATTTGTACACGTGACCGTCGCCGCCGCGATCCTCGCCGACGCCCAAACGTGTACATTATTTTAGGACGATTTTTACACATGCCAAAAAAACAGCCGGCTCCGATGAGGGAACCGGCTGTTTTTTTTGTCCGACGGTACGGTTATTTCACGCTGCAGGAGCCGTCAGAGCAACTTTCGGCGGCGGTAAACATGTGCTAAACAAAGGCTTGGAGGATTGAGATCAATTTGGTATTAATATATTATTGAATTATTGAGCCATTTGGCGATTGGAAAAAGTCAGCATTCAATTAAGGTGGGAAATTATTATGCGAAATACAATGATGGCGATGGGCGCTGTTTTTGCTTTTTTATTCGGAGTCGTGATTAATGGAGAGGCGCAAGAGGTTGGGGTTCACATCAAAGAGTACGGGAACTCTGGCAAGCTCAGTTTCGCGCCGGTGACAAATGCCGCGTACTATCGGGTGGAGTGGTCTTCTTCCGCGCAAGGGCCATGGTCGGGGTCGTGGGAAGCGTTCCACTGCATCGTTCCCACTAACAATGCGGATGTTGTTCTCCATGTTCCGCACTTCTACCGAGTGACGGCTGTGCTGAAAGGTTATCTCGACCGGCCGCAGGTGATCGATCCGGTGCCGAACGTTGATGCGGATAAGCTCCAACTTGTGCCCCGCGGATCCAACACTTGCCACGCCATGACGCAGGTAAATTTGGAGCCGATTATCTCAGATGTGCCGTTCACACTCGATTATGATTTGTGGATGGGGCAGTATGAGGTCACGTACGCGTTTTACTCTTACGTGTACACGTCTCAGACCTCGCGTGCGTACAGCATGAATCCCGGATATCGCGGCGGCGCGTATCCACTCAACCCGTCCGTCACGGCGGATGACCATCCCGTCACCTGTGTCAACTGGTACGACGCGCTCAAGTTCTGCAACAAGCTGAGCGAGTTGGCCGGCTTGGCGCCGGTCTACTACTGCGGGACCGAAGTCTTCACGAGCGGCGAGCCGAAAGCCGACTCGATCGTGACCTTTGATCTGGCGGACGGCTTCAGGCTGCCCACGCAAGTGGAGTGGGAGTATTGTGCGCGCGGAGGGCTGCAGGGGAAGCTGTATCCTTGGGGGGATGCGCTTGATCGCACCTATGCCAACTGTTTCTACAACGTTGGGCACACGACGCCGGCCGGGGCGTATCCGAAGGGCATTGCGGGTGGAATAGGCGGACTCTGGGACTTGGCGGACGTCGAACTCTACGATATGGGTGGCAACGTCTACGAGCACCTTTGGGACCGGACCGGTGATGCCGTCGTCTACCGATGCGGGTTGAGTGCCAGTTGCCATTTCAACACCTCTTCTTACGCGCTTAAGTGCAGCGAGCGCATGTTTACCGGCGAGACATACAAAGAAGTCTATGTGGGTTTTCGCGTCTGCCGGTCGAGCCGATAGCAGTCGTTTCCCATCCGGCCCTCCGTGGCTCTCCGCACAGGCGCTGCGCCTGTGCGTCTGGTTTTTTGCCATCCGGGTCTAATTTTCCATTAGTGTCTGGAGCGTTTCCTTCTCAGCGGTTGTCGCGGGGCGTGCGACGCTCGCGGTTTTCGCCAGCGGATTGGACGAACAAGCTGCGTTTTCCGGCGGGTGCGGGATACTGCAAAGTCGGATAACGGTTATGTCAAGTAGCGGGCGCACTAAATTCCACTCCCAGCCCCTGTTCACTCTCGCAATAAAGGCTCGGAATCAACATCCAACGAGATGCGGTTGAGGTCCGACAGCGGTTGTGGTCTGGCGTAGACGGCGGGCCTCGAAAGGCGTATGAATCAGCCGTCTTCAGGGCGGGAAGGTAATGCCACTCGGAGGTGCGGGCGCGGGTGCTCCTGCGCGGAGAACAGAGGAGGGTCGGATGTGTACGGCTGGGTCGGCTTTATCAGCGTCGGAGAGGTCGGCTCGAAGTACGGAATCGACGACTTCAAAATGTGGAAAATGACAAAAAAACGGTGGTGGTTCAAAAAATTCCAAAAGATGGTATACTAAAAATGGATTTCGTCAAACAATGTCCTCAAACAGGAGGAATGAACATGAATGTGATGAAACGTGTTGCTCTTGCAAAAGTCAGGGGAGGGGCTTCCCTGTTCGCGGCGAGTCTCGTTGGCGCGGTTGTGTTCCCGACATCCGTCGCGTCGGCTGCGGGCTGGACACCGCAGAGCTATGTGCAGAACGGCCTCGTGACGCACTTCGACGGTATCGACAACGCGAAGACGGGCACGCATGATTCGTCTACCAACGTGTGGAAGGATCTCGTGGGCGGCGCTTCGTTGACGCTCACCTCCAGTGCCTTCTGGGGCGGAACCTATCTGAACTGCGGCACCAATAAGCAGACGATCGTCAATGCGACTTCGGTCAACACCTTCAGCGCCACGGTCGAGGCGGCGGTCAATGTCGACAACATTGGCCGGGGTGGCAATCCCACGACCGCCTGGCCGTTCTTGGTGAACAGCGGCGGGCTTGCCTTCCATGGCGCAGGCGACTCCTCGCATACGTTCCGCTTCTTCGTGAACGGCGCCGAGCCGCGTCCGGACGCGGCGAACATTTACGACAACACCCTGAGCGGCACTTCGGACGGCACCAGGTACTGCATCTACAGGGACGGTTTGTTTGCTGCTTCCGTGAACGCGGCCGGGTCGGGCAGGGGCAACGGAAGCAACTGGTATTTCTGCGATGCCAATGGCGGCACCATCAATGCATGGATCTACTCGCTCCGTATCTACAACCGTGCGCTCACCGCGGCGGAGGTGCTCCAGAACGCTCGGGTGGACAGTTTCCGTTTCCGCGCCTGGCATTTTACGGGAACCGGTGCTGCTGTCGACTGGAGCGCGGCTTCCTGGCTTGACATGCAGTATCAGGCGTCCGCCACCGTTCCGCCCACCACCACCAACGTCTACGCCAGGGTGGCCAACGCGACCCTGAATGTGACAGCTGTCGACAATCCCGCACTGGCTTCGCTTTCGCTCGAGGACGGCGCCGTGCTGAACGTGGCGGAGGGCGCGGTCGTTTCGGTGAAAGAGCTCTATGTCGAGGGCGTGAAGGTCGCACGAGGCATCTACACGGGCGCGGACACTCTCGCCTGGGTGACGGGAGCCGGCGTCGTGCGCGTCGCCGGGGATCTGGATCGTAACATCCCCTCCATAATCCCCACGGCGGCCGCCGATGGGTGGTATGAGTTCGGCGACACCAGTGGCAGAGTCGGTTACGCGGTGGGGTACATGTCGTCCGGGAGCTCGTATCACTACATGAAAGCCGAGTGGCCGACGTGGGACGTCTATGCCTTTCCCGCCGGCGCGAAGCTGCGCCTTAAAGGGTACATCCTCCTGGACACGGTTCCTGCCAATACCTTCAGCGAGGTCGATTTCTCCCAGCTCACGTATCTGATGCTCCATTCGTCCATGGCGTTTGCCGACAATACGCCGGTTGAAATCAACAGCGGCGCGAGCTTCCGCTATCAGCCGGGCACATGGTCGTCCTACACGGGGCTCTGGTGGATCACGTCGGCGCCAGACCTCAGCCAGGCCGACAATTATAAATGCGGCGCCGATATCAAGATGAATGGCGGATCCTTCAGAGTGTATGGTGACGGCATATCCTTCGCCTATCCGGTCTTCACCGGCAATATCTCGGGTACGGGCACGTATTATTCCACCAACTTCGGCAAGCAGAGTCGCTTCACTGGCGGCTTTGCCTTCGACTGCTCGAATAGCGGCTTTCAGAACGGCCAGGTGCTGTGGCTCGACACCCTCACGGTGACGGCGCGGTTGCAGACGATGACGCTGGCCGGCTGCACGGGGCAGTTTGCCACCAATTCTTCCTGGTGCGCGAACGGCATCCTCTTTGGCAAGGACAATGTCAGAGCGCCCGCCGACCACGAACTCTACATCACGACGCTCACGGGCAACGCCTCGAGCACTACGGATCCAAACAACAGGCGGTGGCGCACGGGCGGGCACCTGTTCGTATGGGGTTCGAACACGGTGCACGTGGGCGAGCTCAAGAGCGGCATCCATGCCGTGACGCATGCAGGAGAGTTCGATGTTCGCCAGTCGTATTTCAGCACCGGGCGCACGGGCGTGGGCCCCGCGTTCCTCGTCGTGGACAAGTTCTCGAGCGGCACCATCTATACCACGACGAACGTCTTCCTCACCCTCGGTACGATGGAGGCGTCTACGACCGTCGACTACACCTACCAGTCGGGCAACATCAACTACACGACGCTCGACCTCACGAACACCTGCTCCAGTTCGGCGATCGTGAAGGCGACGGACCTCCACATGCTTCCGGCGCGCCTCTCGGGCTTCGCGGGCAAGGTGCAGCTGACGGACACGGCCGCGAAGACCTACACGGTCCCGGTCGATCTCACTCAAGGTGCGAGCGGTCTCTATCAGAAGGCCGGCTGCATCGGTTCGGGCGTGCTTGACGCCGCGCCGTCGACGGGTACGATCGACGCCACGTTCCCGACGACGCAAGACGCGAAGCCGGTTCCCGGCGAATACGCGCTCGCGCGCTTCACCTCTGGCGGTGGACTGCTCGCAGGCTGGACGGTGAAGCTGAACGGCGTGGAGACCTCCTTCGTCAACATCGCCGGCATGAACGTACAGGTGAAGAAAGATGCCACGGGCCTCTGGCTCAAGGTGACGAAGACCGGCTTAATAATGTTCCTTCTCTGATGTGGGAACGACCAGGCGCCCGTGTGAATCGGGCAGTGCGCCCCTGTCAATCCGGTGACGTGAGGCATCGAGGAACAAACGGACAAAGCAAAGAAGGCGAATGATGGGACGCCTTCTTTGCGTGTAGGTTTTGTTGACGTTCGGTGCGGCCGGGTTCACTTGCCCTTCTTCAATTCCACAGTCAGGCACTCCTCGCCGGTGCGCTTCTTATCGCGCCTATCGCGCCACCCCGGCTATCCCGCCAACCTCCTCCATCCTCAGCTCAAACCCCGCCTCGACCGGCCAGCCGGGAAACGCCGCGTCCAGCAGAGGCTTGTCAAAGTCGCGCCGCAACGCCTCAGACACCATGACGGAGTCAGCCTTCGCCACCTGATTGAACGCCTCCTGATGCGCCGATCCGGCCAGCGTGCCGCTGCCGCTCTCCGTCAGCATCGTCAGCAGGCCGCAGGTGCCGAGCAGCGTGATCTGCCGGTCAAGGTAGTCCAGATGGTCGCGGAAGGGCGGCTTGCCGTTGCCGCCGCCGTTGACGTACATCACGTCGGTGCCGTTCGGCAGATATCGTCTGGCCATAACACAAATCCCCACCCCGAACCTCGCGCGGTCGCCGCAAGTTTCAGATGAGCATGACAAGAAAGTGGTAAAGTGTGCTAATATATATTCCGTTGAGCTGGTCTCATACTTCGTTTGGACAAAACAAGGGGACGACAAAATGGAAACAAAAGTCACCGTGCTGGAAGCGTTACAGCAGAAGCGAAGATTCATTAAGAAGAATGCGGGACAAATCAGGGGCAAGGTTAAATTGGCTGAGCTGTTTACCCCGTCTTTTATGCGGGAATACACAAAGCTTGCGGACATCCAAGAGTTTTTCGGCAACAGCGATTTTAAAATCGTAACAAAAGCGGACATGCGGGCGATCCCGGACGACTTATGGAATAAATACATCGCCAGCATTTCCGACTTTTCCACGTGGAGGGAGATGTTTTGTACGGCAACGGCTGAGTATCTGAAAGGCAAGCTTTCCCAGAACTGATGCGTTGGAAAAAGGATCGAATCGGCTGAGATTTCCGGCAGGGGAGGTCCATATGGCGATGCAAAAACTGGCGGCTGTGCTGGCTCTGTTCGTGACGGGGTGTGTCGGTATCCCCGATAACGTGGAGCCCGTCGGCAATTTCAAGGCCGACAGGTATTTTGGAAGGTGGTACGAGATTGCGCGGCTGGACCATTCGTTCGAGCGCGGCCTGACCCGTGTGACGGCGGATTACAGCCTGCGGGATGACGGCGGCATCAGGGTGCTGAATCGCGGTTACTCCGCCCAGGAGGACAAATGGAAAGAGGCCGAGGGGAAAGCCTTTTTTGTCGGACGGCGCGACCTCGGGCATCTGAAAGTTTCGTTCTTCGGGCCCTTCTACGGATCGTATGTCGTCATCGATCTTGACCACGAGGATTATCGGCACGCGCTCGTGTGCGGCCCCGACAAATCCTATTTGTGGATTCTGGCCAGGGAGCCAACGCTTGAAGACAGTGTGAAAGCCCGCCTCATGGCAAAGGCGTCGGCACTGGGCTTTGACACACGCCGGCTGATCCTTGTCGATCACCCGTGATTGTGCCAAAAAGGGTTTGTCCATATGAATAACGGTGCGCGATTCTGCCAACGGTACCAAGCGGGGGACACGCCTTGGGACTTCGGGCAGCCGGACTTCAATCTCATCGACGTCGTGACGAGGGTGCCTGTTCCGTGCTGCAAAGCCCTGGATGTCGGCTGCGGGACGGGCGACAATGCACTCTGGCTTGCCGGAAAAGGTTTTCGGGTCGTCGGAGCCGACATATCTGACATCGCCTTGGCGAAGGCGGCGCGGAAAGCTTCAGAAGCGCATGCCGCGTGCGGGTTTGTGCGCGCCGATTTCCTCAAAGACAGGATTGAAGGCGCGCCGTTCGGTTTCGTTTTCGACCGCGGTTGTTTCCACTCGTTCCGCTTCAAGACGGACCGCGTCAGGTTCGCGCAAAACGTGGCCGCACACTTGGAGGATGGCGGGTTGTGGCTGATGCTCGCCGGCAACGCCGACGAGCACCGCCAAGGCCTCGGGCCGCCCCAGTTGACCGCCGAGGACATCGTCCGGGCGGCGGAGCCTTGTTTCGAGATCCTGTCGCTGACCGTCAGCCATTTTGCCTCCGCCAAACCGAATCCGGCGAGGGCATGGCGATGTCTGTTGCGGAAGCGCTCAGCCGCAGGGAACATGGGCGATGCGCATGGAAATGACGCGTGCGGGAGCGTGTAGCGAAAGAGCTTCGCTGGACGGGGCTCCGCGGCGGGCGGGAAAAGCGACGTCTGCTGCAAAAGAGGGGAGGCCTGGAATGGTCGGTGTTTTGAGTGCGACGACGTGTCTTCTTTATTCCGTGGCGGGCGTGTTGCTCGTCTGGAAGTATCGAAAAACGGGGGACATCGGTTTTCTCTGGCTGGGATGGCCGCTGGTGCTGCTGCCGTTTGCGTCCATCCCTCTCGCCTTGTGGGTTCAAGAAGGCGTGGACCGGTTGGCGTTTGGGGGGCGCGGCGGAACGTTTCCGTTTACGCTGGTGGAGCAGGGACGCGTTACGCTGGGTGTCTTCCTCACGCTCCTGAACCTGTTGGAGCACGTGGTCTGGGGGGGGCTTTCCGTGATCGCGCTTTGTGTCTTGCGGCCCCGCGCTGCCAGAGGCTCCGCAAATCATGAACGATAGAATTCGGCGGATAACGGCGCGACGCCGTCATCCGCCGGCCGCTATTTACCGCAGGCTGAACAGCGTGCCCGAGTTGTCGTGCAGGACCCTCAGGACGCCTGTTCCCGAGAAGTGCGTGTCATCCTTGTAAGTCGCGCCGCTGCTTGATGAGCCATGTGTGCCGGCCCGCTGCATTTTCTCGCCGTAAAAGAGCCAGCCGACCGACTCGTCCGTTCCTGCCGCAAGGTTGATCTTGGCCGTGGCCGTGCCGGCGGACGGCATTTTGATTGTGGCCAAATCCGCGACGGCAGAGGGGGTGGTGGCGAGTTGGAGGGTTCCGGTTCCGCCCACGACGATGTTGGTGCTGTTCGGGCCGAGCGTCCCGGGGGTTGACACGGCCAGCGTGCCGTTGCTGACGGTGAAGCCGCCGAAAGTTTTGTTGGACGCGTTGGTCAGCGACAGTTTTCCTGTGCCGATCTTGACGATGCTCACCGCGCCGGTGATCATGGCGTTGTAGATCGTGTCGGAATTCTGGTTCACCGTGAGCGTCATCGGCGCCACGCTGTACGTGAGACGAAGGCTCCCTTCGTTATAACTCGTCTTCAAGGTGCCGACGGTCTGGTCGTTGCCGTTGAAGTTCAGGACCGAACTCGGCGAGCCTGAAGATCCTTGGTTCAAGGTGACGTTCGCGGGCCAGGCATTGGGCACGTCGGTGCGGAATTCGGTGCCGCCGGCCTCGAACGAGGTAAAGGTGTTGCCCGCGACCGCGAGAATGACGGAACCGCCGTAGGTGTGGCAGGTGAAGCCCGACGCGGTGATGGGCTTCTCGCTGAACCGGATATACGTGCCCCCGACGGCGGTGCAGGTCGCAGCACCGCCGTTGACGCCGCCGATGACTTCCAGGCAACCCTTGTTGTTGGTCCGCAGGCGCGCGTTGTTCAGCGTGATCAGGCCTCTCAAAATGTTGGTGCCGTCATTGCTCCGGAGGTTTCCTTGATAGACGAGGGAAGCCTCTCCTCCCATTGTGATCGGTTCGTCAAGCGTGAGTCCGCTGCCGCCTTCAATACAGATGTAGCCGCCGTCATTGATCACCGTGTTGGCGTTGGTGCTTCCGAGCGCGTGCGCGTGACGGATGATCGCGTAGTTCGTCTCGATCGTCGTGACGCCGCCGTAGCTGTTGTCGCCGGAGAGGATCAGCACGCCGTTGCCGCGCTTGGTCAAGTTGAAGGCGTTTCCGCCGTCAGAGATGGCGCCGGTCACGTTCAGGGTGGTGGTTCCCGCACCGTTGTTGGTGATGCTCCAGAACTGGTGGTCGTCAAGGACGAGGTCCTCGGCGATCGTATAAGTGCGGGAGGTGGCGTTGGGGACGCCCGCCCTGATGCTGCCCGCGCCGAGGGTCAGGAGGCCATCGCCCGCCGCGACGGTGAAGTTGGTGTTGGCGTTGAAGACCATCTTGGTGAAGGTGGCGGGCGTGTCGGCCGTCGCCGTGTTGCCGCCCGAGGCGAAAATGGCGCGCGAGTAGCCGGCGAAGGAGGGCGGGGTGTCGCCTTCCCAGTTTTCGCCGACGCTGAAGTCGGATCCGGCCCCGCCGCCGTCCCAGGTCGCGTCCGCATAGGGGATCGGCGAGCCGCTCGCGACGTTCAGGATGCCTCCGCCGTTGAAGAAGGCGTCGTTCACGTTGTCCGCGCCGCTGCCGGTCGCGCCCCACGTCCCCGCGGTCTGCTGTTCGCCATTGAGAAACAACCGGTTGACGGTGTTTGTGATTCCGGTCTTGATTTTGATCTTTGCGCCTTCCAGCGCACGGAGTGTCGCCGCGGCGGACAAGACATTTGTGTTGCGCAGTTCGAGCGTGCCTCCGTTGACGCGGAACGAGGTCACCGCGCCAAACCCGCCGGAGTAGTCGCCGAGCGTGAGCGTGCCGGCGTTGATCGTGACGCTCCCCGTGGTTGTCATGGGGACGATGTTGGTGAAATTCAGGGTTCCGCCATTGTTCTTAATCAGGCTGACCGCGCCCGCGATGTCGCCCATGTAATACGTGGTGCCACCCTGGTTGACGGTGAGCGTCGCCGGCAAGGCGCTGGTCACCGCCAGGTAGCCGGGCGCCGACCACATGGGGTCGGTCCTGATGGAGCCTACGGCCTGGTCATGTCCATTCAGGTCCAGAATTCCGCCGGATGCCCACGATCCGCCGATATCGAGGGTGCAGCCGGGCGGGAGCGCGTTGTCGACATCCGTACGGACTTTCGCCAGGTTGGCGATCTTCAGCGACGAGAACGTGTTGCCCGGGACGGCCAACACCGTGGTACCGGACGTTTCGACCTGAAGAGCTGCGGACGATCCGAACTCGATCGGCTTGTTTTCGAAAACCACGTTCGGGGCGCTTCGCAGGATCAGCGTTCCGCCGGAAACGTGCTTGACGCCGCCGCGGATGACCAAGGTTCCGCCGCTGTCCGCCCCGAGGCTGGCATCCACCTCTTTGTAAATCGTCCCGGTGATGATGTTCGAGCCGGAGCCGGCGGTCAGGCAGTTGATCCACGGCAGGATCTGGCCGACCAGGGTGATCGGCTCCGCGACGGTGATCCCGTTCTCCAAACGGAGCGAGCTGCCGGTGCGGCCGTAGACGCGTGTGCCGCTGTTGGTGCTGCCGAGCGCGTTCGCGTGCCGGATCAAGAGCCGGCAGCCGTTGCTGACGCTCGTGAGGCCCTCGTACGTGTTGTTGCCTGTCAGGTAAAGCGTGTTCGTGACGGCGGCCATGAGGCCGCCCGGTCCGCTCAGCACGCCGTTCACCGTGAAGGAGGCGTTGGAGCCGAAGATCGTGCGGCTGCCGCTCAGCGTGAGCGGCAGGTTGACGGTCTTGGCGCTGGTCGAGAGGTTGGCGATGTCGCCGTCCAGCGTGACGGCGTTGCCGCCGAGCGTGAACGCGCCCGCGCCGTTTTTGAACGTGATCCCCGCGTACGCGGTGTCCGCGCCGAGGTTGTTGTTGTTGCTGAGCTGCGTGGAACCGCCGAAGAAAAGCACGTCGCCGGCCGAAGGCAGGGCCGAATCGCCGTCCCAGTTCGCCACCGTTCCCCAGTTGGCGTCGCTTCCGCCGCCGTCCCATGTCCTGTCCGCAGCATATCCCGCGGTTGCGATGAAAGCCATGCCCAAACGAAGAACGAAACGGTCCATTTTCATTTTCACCTCTGACTTCATTTTCGACTTAACACTTTTATTCTATGGCATATGGAAACCCAATTCAATAGATGAAATGTCATTTTTGACCTGATGCTGCCGCCTGGAAACAGCCCAAAATGGTTCTCGCGCATCGGGTCGGGCCTGCGATAAACTATGACCGTTTTGTTAAGTGGTTAACGCCTCGCTGGACGTGACGATGACGGATGCCTTACTCATCATGATCGGGATCCTCTGCCTGTTGGCGGGCATGGCCGGGTGCCTTTTGCCCGTGCTGCCCGGTCCTCCGCTGGCTTTTCTGGGTGTGGTGGCACTGCATCTGACGGCGCGTGTCCAGTTCCCGGCCTATGAGCTTCTCGGAGGCTTGCTGCTGGTCGTGGTCGTGCAGGTGGCGGATGCGGTGATCCCGGCCTTCGGCACGAAAAGGTGGGGCGGAACGCGTTGGGGAGTGGGGGGCTGCGTGCTCGGCTCGCTGATCGGCCTGTTCATCTTTCCGCCGGCGGGGTTCATTATCGGGTCGTTTGCAGGCGCCGTTGCCGGCGAACTGCTGGCCGGGAAGAGCGGGCGCGGAGCGTTCAAGGCGGGGGTCGGCTCATTTATGGGACTGCTGCTGGGCACGGTCCTCAAATTCGCGCTCTGCGGCCTCTTCGCCTTCTGGTTTTTCAGAGGGCTTGCGGCGGCGTGAGCGGTTCTGGGGCGCGGGCGGAAATCGCCCTGAAAAAGCCGGGGCGGGATTAGAAGGATTTGCCGGCGGAGAGGGCAAAGATGTTGCAGAACCCGTCATCGAAATCCACCTCCGCGGAGCCGACCGTCCGGTCGACGGGCTCCACGATGATGAGGCCGTAGCTGCCGTAGAACTTCCACGTGCCGATCGCGTAGCCCAAGCCGGCGCTGACGATGTGGCGGTCGCCGGGCGGAAGCATCGTGTCGGTGTAGTCCTTGTCGATCGGGTCCATGTCGTAGACGTAGCCGCATTGGACGGACCAGCGCTCGGTGAGCAGGTATTCCGCGCCCAAGCCCAGGCGCCAGACGTTGTGCCAGTTCTTTTCCTCGGAGGTGTCGGGAAGCTGGGCGTTCTCGGTCGAGCCGAAGGTCATCGACAGGTCGTCGTACGTGCCCCACTCGGTGTAAATCGCGGTCAGCCCGACGTTCAGTTTCTCGACGGGACGGTAGTTGAGGCCCGCGGTCCATGAGGGCGGCAGCTCGATCGCCCCGCGCGCGGAGGCTTCGCCGTAGGGGAGAAGGTTTGCGAGGGGGGTCGAGGAACTGACGACGTCGATATCGCCCTTGACCGTCTGCCGGACGCGCGACCGGTAAACGAAGCCGGCGTCGAGCGTGTCGGTGAGCTTGTATGAAACGGCGAGGTTATAGCCGTAGCCCCAGGAATCGCCCTCCACGTCGGTGGTCATGGAACCGTAGATCGGTGCGGCGGAGCTGATGCGAGTGTTGTCGTAGACCGTCTTATGGTTCTCGAACGACAGGTACATGGCGCGGAAGCCGGCGGCCACGGAGAGTCGGTCGGAGACCTTGTAGGCCAGGTTAGGGTTGAAGGTGACCGTTTTGAGGGTGGTCGCCGTGCTGCTCGACTTCAGCGGCCAGTCGCTGTCGTAGCTAGTGCCCAGCCCGTATTCGCTGTAGAGGCCGATGCCGATGAACCAGTCCTCCGCGAGCTGCTGCGACGCATAGAGGTGCGGGAGGGTGAACCAGTCGGCGTCGAGGTTGTTCTTGTCGTTTTTCGCCGTGACGTCCATGTCGGGGTGGACGACGCTCAGGCCGACCATGGTGTCTGTCCCTTTGAGGTCGGTCAGGTTGGCGGGATTGTAATAGTTGGCGGACGCGTCGCCGGTGTCTCCGACCAGTGCGCCGCCCATCGCGTTGCCGCGCGCGCTCGCCTCGTAGAGGCCGAAGCCTGCGGCCTGGACCCGGAGCGAGGTGACCGCGAGAAGGTTCAAGCCGAGAGCCACTTGCCATAACGCGTTCTTTTTCATAAAGAATCATCGCCTTTCATTTTCGACCGGCTGAGCGCCTTGTTGTTACTGAAACGTCGTAGATAACACTTCGACACTTTATGTAATTTTGTCATTATCCGCAAGTCCAAACAACCGGGAGGGCGATTGCCGGAGGCTGGCTCCCCCTCCTTTTCCCGTCCGCCGGACGAAACTTGCAGTTGCATTGCCCGCTCGGCTGCTATAAGCTAAAAGCTCTTTTTTCACACTCGTATTCCGGGTCTTTAAGGATGATCGGGAAAAATAGTTCAGAGAGGATGATGCGTTATGATGCAGTTCAATCGTCGTGATTTTGTGAGGGGGTCGTCGTTTGCGGCCGCCACACTGGCGCTGGGCGGATGCGACACGCTGTCGGGGGATTCGCGTTATCCCGCCGTGACCCGCGTGGCACCCAAATTCCGCAAGCCGGGAGAGAAGCTGAACATCGGCGTCATCGGCGTGGGCGGCAAGGGCTGGTCCGACTGGATGCCGATGTTTGAGAACGGCGAGAACATCGTGGCGCTGTGCGACGTGGACCGCGCCCCGATCGACAAGGCGCTGGCCGAGATCGAGAAGAAGGGCTTCAAACCGTCGCAGGTCAAGTGCTACAGCGATTTCCGCAAGATGCTCGACGAGTGCAAAAACCTGGACGCCGTGACGGTTTCCACGCCCGACCACATGCATGCTCCGGCCGCGATCCGCGCGATGAAGCAGGGCTGCAACGTCTACGTTCAGAAGCCGCTGGTGCGCACGATTTGGGAGGCGCGCTATTTCGAGAAGGTGGCCAAGACCTGCGGCGTGGTGACGCAGATGGGCAACCAGGGCAGCGCGGGCAACGGGCTGCGCCGCAACGCCGAACTGCTGCAGCGGGGCATCCTCGGCAAGGTGACGGAGGTGCACGTGTGGACCAACCGCCCCATTTGGCCGCAGGGCATCGCCCGGCCCGAGGGTTCGGACCCGATTCCTGAGACGCTCGACTGGAACAGCTGGCTGGGCACGGCGAAGGAGCGGCCGTTCAAGGCGGGCGTGTACCACACCTTCAAGTGGCGCGGCTTTCACGACTTCGGCACCGGCGCGTTCGGCGACATGGCCTGCCATACGATGAATCTGCCGTTCCGCGGTCTGAAGTTGGGCAAGGTGGTGTCGGCCGAGTGCATCCAGATTGAAGCGAAGAACGACTCGACCTATCCGAGCAAGAGCGTCGTCAAGATGATCTACGCGGCCCGCGGCAGTCAGCCCGAGGTGACGCTCTACTGGTACGACGGCAACCTCAAGCCCTCGGCGGAGATCATGCCGCAGGTCATCGCCTCGCTTGGCGAAGTGCCGAAAACCGGCTGCCTGATCGTCGGCGACAAAGGCATGATCTGCAGCACCAACGACTACGGCCAGGAGGCGTACATCGGCTTCAAGGGCGACGAGAAGATGCGCTCCATGTCTAAGCACGAGGCGCTTTCCGAAACGGCCATGCCGCCGAAGTTCCGCCCGAACAAGAGCAACCACTACCTCGAGTTCGTCAATGCCTGCAAAGGCGAGGACGTCTGCTTCTCGGATGTGGACCACTCGGTGCCGATGCTCGAAGGCATGCTGGTCGGCTGCATCGCGCAGCAGGTTCCCGGCAAGCTGCTTTGGAACAGCGACGCGCAGTCGTTCCTCAACAACCCGGCGGCCAACGGCCTGCTCAAGCCGTATATCCGCACGGGGTGGGAGTTCTAAGCGGCGCACGGCGTGTTTGCCCATTCGCCTGAACACGGGGAATGGGCGTGAGATACCGCGGGGAGGGGAGCCTCCCTGCGGTTTCGTTTTCAACTTCCCTACTGCGCCGCACCGCGGAATATGGTATAACGGCCGCACCTGTTAACTGACTAGCTATGAAGATCTGGAAAGACACCTATCCGCTGATTATCTCGTGCGCGCGCGGGCTTGTTCCGCAGACGTCCAAAGAGCTGAGCCGCCTCGGCTACGAGGTCATCGATTCGACGGAGAACACCGTCGTCGTCCGGGGCAACATGCGCGACATGATGACCCTCAACCTGCAGCTCCGCACGGCCCACCGCATATTGGTGCCGCTGCTGCGGTCCCAATGCGGCAATCTCCGCTATTTTTACAACGACGTCTATTCGATCGACTGGGAGAACCTGCTCGAAGCCGACGGCTATTTTACCGTCAACTCGGTGGTCCGCAACGACACGATCCGCGACACGCGCCTGCCGTCGCTCACGGCCAAGGACGCGATCGTGGACCGCATGCGCGACAAGTGCGGCGGACGGCCCGATTCGGGGCGCGAAACCCATGGCGCGGCGGTGTTCGTCTATTGGCAGGACGAAGAGCTGATCGTTTACATCGACACCACGGGCGAACCGCTTTCCAAGCGCGGGTACCGCAAGCTGCCGGGGAAGGCGCCGATGCAGGAGACGCTCGCCGCGGGCTGCATCTTGGCCTCGGAGTGGGACGCCGCCTCGCCCTTCGTGTCTCCCATGTGCGGCAGCGGGACGCCCGCCATCGAGGCCGCGCTCTTGGCGCTCAACCGGGCGCCGGGCAGTTTCAAAAGCCACTTCGCCTTCATGGCGCTCAAAGACTACCGCATTACGATTCCCGGCGAGCAGGCCGGCAAGAGCGTGCGGCAGCGCTTCGGCGCATCGCCCGAACAGATCTGGAAAGACATGGTCGCTACAGCCCGCGAACAAGAGCGCAGGCAGGGCCTGCCGCCGATCATCGCCACGGACATCGATCCCGAGGCGGTCGAGACCTCGCAGATGAACGCCATCGCCGCGGGCGTCTCGGAGTATATCACCTTCGGCGTGTGCGATTTCGCCGCCACCAAACTGCCGCCGCCGCCCGGCGTGATCTTCATGAATCCGGAGTACGGCGAGCGTATGGGTGCCGAACAGGATCTGGAGCCGCTCTATGGCCGCATCGGCGATTTTCTGAAACAGAAGTGCACGGGCTATACGGGGTGTGTCCTCACCGGCAATATGGAGATGTCGCGCAAGATCGGCCTGCGGTCGGTGCGGCGTGTGCCCTTCTACAACGGTCCGATCGAGTGCCGCATGGTGGTGTTCGACCTGTACGAGGGCAGCCAGAGGGACGGGCCGGAGGACGACGGCGCCGCGCGCGAAGAACGGTAGAGGCGCGGCATGCCGTGCCTTTCTGGAGAATCGACATGCATGCGATAACGGTAACGGTAGAAGGTCAGCAGCCGATGGTGGTGGCCGCCGGCACGCGCATCAGCGAATTGCTCCCGTCCGTCAACGACGGCGGCTTTCCGGTGCTGGGCGCGATCGTGAACAACATGGTGCTGCCGATCTTCCTGCCGCTGGTCGCCGAGGCCTCGATCGCGCCGCTGACCATTCTGGACCCGTACGGCTGGGACATCTACCGCACCTCGCTCTGCTTTCTGCTCGCCAAGACCGCGCATGAGCTGTATCCCGGCGTCGAATGCCGCGTGCGCAACTCGGTCGGCTCGGGGCTCTATTGCACCATGGCTTGGCCGGACGTTTCGCCGGAGGCGGTCGAGGCGAACGTCAAAAAGATGAAGCAGGCCATGTGGGCGACCGTCCGTCAAGATTTGCCCATCACGTCCGAGACCGTTTCTTACCAGGCGGCGGTTACGCTCTTCCGCCAGACGGGACAGGTGGACAAGCTGAATCTGCTGGCGCACCGCAACCCGCCGGTCGTCTGCCTGACGCGCTGCGGGGCGTTTTTCGAGCTGAGCCAAGAGCCGTTGGTTGCGCGGACCGGCGTGCTGGAGATCTTCGATCTGCTGCCGCATGCGCAGGGGTTTGTGCTGAATGTCCCGACCTCCGCGAAGCCCCGCGAGCTGCCGCCGCTGCCTCCTTTTGAACACCTCTTCAAGGTTTATCAGGAACACATCGGGTGGGGCAAGATCGTCGGGATTACCACCGTGGGCGAACTCAATCAGGCGGTGATCGAGAAGCGGGTCGATGATTTCATCCACACCGTCGAGGCCCTGCACGACAAGAAGCTGGCCCGTATCGCGGACGAGATCGCGCAGCGGAGGCCGGCCGTGCGGCTCGTGCTGGTCGCGGGGCCCTCTTCTGCCGGGAAGACCACCTTCTCCAAGCGGCTCGTCACGCACCTGCGCGTGAACGGCTACAAGCCGGTGCTGATCTCGACGGACAACTATTTCGTGGGCGACGCGCACAATCCGCGCGACGCGGCCGGCAATCTCGACTACGAGCATATCGAATCGATGGATCTGGCGCGGCTCAACGGCGACCTCCTGCGCCTGATGGCCGGCGAGCCCGTCCATCTGCGCGCGTTCGATTTCAAAAAGAAAGAGGGCTATGACCAGGCGGATCCCACGCGGTTGCCGCCCAACGGCGTCATCGTGATGGAGGGCATCCACAGCCTGAACCCGCAGCTGACGGCCGATGTGCCGCGCGATCAGAAGTTCCTGATCTACATCAACGCGCTGACGCAGCTCGGAGTGGACAGCAACAACCGCATCTCGACCACGGACACGCGGATCATCCGGCGCATGGTCCGGGACCACCAGTTCCGAAACCGGCCGGCGATCGACACCCTTCGCATGTGGCCGTCGATCGCGCGCGGGGAGAAGCGCTGGATCTACCCGTATCAGCATCTGGCCGACGCGGTTTTCAACTCCGCCCTCGACTACGAGCTGGCCGTGCTCAAACCGCTGGCCGCCCCGTTGCTGAACCAGATCAAACCTTGGGATGAGGCCTATATCGAGGCTCGGCGCCTCTCCGGTTTCCTGCATAACTTTTCGTCGCTGTCGCCGGACATTGTGCCGGGGGACTCGATTCTGCGCGAGTATATCGGCGGCAGCCAACTGAAGTACTGAAGCACAACACCACACGAGGAGAAGACGAGATGAGCAAAGAGCTGGAAGAGGGGACAACCCTGATGTTGGATTTCGCGAAGATCGCGAAGATCGCTGAGACCTGCAAGGATGCGATTCCCGTGGCGGTGCAGCACGCGGATACGAAGGAGGTGATCTTGGTCGCCTACACCAACGAGCTGGCCATGAAGAAGGCGTTCGCCGAGCGCATGCTGATCCTCTGGAGCACCTCCCGCAACGTGCTGTGGGAGAAGGGAAAAACGTCCGGCGAGACGTTCGACCTGCTCGAGGCCCGCGTGAACTGCGAGCAGAACTCGCTGCTCTACATCGTGCGTCCGAAGCGCGGCGCGATTTGCCACACCAAGAACCAGAAGGGCGAGCCCCGCAACTGCTACTACCGCAGCATCGACATGGATACGCTGTCGCTCACCAACCTCGATCCCTGAGGAGACGCGGGACGATGGCCTTCCGCTGCCCATACTGCAAACAGCGCTTCGACGCCGAGCCGCCGCCCAAGTGCCCCGGCTGCGGCAAGCTCATGGTCGTGCCGGCCATGAAGGCGACCAGCGAGCGCATGGCGCGCCGCCGCAAGATCGAGAACATCTGGCGCGAGTGCGAGCAGAAGAAGGCCGAGCTGCAGGGCGTGATGGTGCCGGGGTTGTGGCGCAACCCGAAGGTCTATCTGGGGGTGGTTCTCGGCCTGGCGGTGCTGGGCGGCGCCGTTTTCCAAGCCACGGACCGGGCGGTCGAGCGCAAAGTCGAGCCGCCGCACCTGCGTGCCCTCCGCCACGTGGACGTGTTGGCCGAGGCGCTGGGCCGTTACCGCTTCCACGTCGGCGCCTATCCGGACGCCGCGCAGGGCCTTGCGGCGCTCGTGCGCGATCCGCAGGTGCCGAAGTGGGACGGGCCTTACATCAATCAGCTCCGCAAGGACCCGTGGGGCACGCCCTACGTCTACGAGCCGGCGTCGAATGCCCTGCCGGTGCTCCTCTCTTGCGGCCCCGACAAGGTGCGGGGCACGCCGGACGACCTGAAGCCCGACCCGGCCCGTTTCGACCCGGGAACAGGGTGGACCAACGGCTGGCTCTCCGAGGCGCAGCGCCTGCCGGGCGTCACCGTGCTGCAGGCCTTGCCCGCCGAAGCGGCAAAACCGTGAGCCCGCGGGCCTCAGCGGGGCTTGCCGCGAGGGTCGGATCAACATGTGCGCCGCGGGCGACTGCCGAACTCAGAAGGCGGGAAGCGGCTTGCTCGAAAGCCGGAATCCCCCCTTGGCCTGATTTGAGAATTCCGACGGATTCGGCGTGTTGGTGCGGCTTGAGTTCAAGCTTGGCCGTTGTCAAAAAAGGGCGGGTTCAGCGGCCCCGCCGCCAGCCCTGAGACAGCCGAAGGGGCTCGCGCCTCGGCGAGGCTGTCCTGCCCTGCCCAAACAGCGACCCCTTTAAAGTTGCCGCTCTCGGCGTGCATGGTCGGGGCTTATTCGTTGGGTGGCGGCGGCATCCAAACTTCTTGAAGTGTGGATATAATGCGGTTTCGGCCAGAGTTCTTGAAAGCGGGGTAAGTGCAACAGGTCAGGCCCATTGGGGAAATTCATTCCGGCTTGGCGTGTGGGCGTTCGCCGTGAGACAGGCGAGCAGGGTCCGTGCAGGCTGATGGGTGCAAGGGCTGAGCGCCCATCGGCCCCTGTTCTGAACGACCAGGTCGCGGTTTTGAAGTTTCGCGAGATGCCGCGACATCGCCGGTTGGCTGATGCGCGTCAATGCCGCCAACGTTTCGGCGGTTGCGCTTTTCCGCCTGCGCAGACAGGCGAGGATCGCGAGGCGGCGAGGATGGGTGAAGGCGGTCAGGTCATGCACGATCTGGCGTTCGCTGCGGCCTTCTTCGAGCAGGGCTGTACGCATCGCGTCAAGGAGCGGCCTGGCGCTGGGCACGAGCGGGTCGGGTGTCGGCGCATAATAGACCCAGCGGCTCTGCCGGGTCGCCTCGATCAGCCCGCGCGCTTGGAGCGCGCGCAGATACTGGCTGGCGTAATGCAGGGGAAGCCCCAGGTCCTGTGCGATGGCGCCCACCTGGGTGGCGGGGTGCGCCAGGACGCATTTCAGGCAACGGATACGGGAAGCGTTGGCCAGTATCCGGCAAGTCCGCCACAGGGAAGGTTGCAGATCGTGCATGACGAGCTCCCATCCACACTTCATGAAGTGTGGATAAAGCATATCGCAAACCGCTCGGGACGCGCAAGGGCTTCCCGGGGCGTGGACCGTAATCGACCGGGACGCGCAAGGGCTTCCCGGGGCGTGGACAGTCAGGAGGACCGGAAAACCGGATGTGGATAACGGAGAAGCAGCGGCCTCCCCGACGCGTCGATCCGACGCGGGGCGCACGGAAACGAGGCGTCGCAGGAGGCGGCCTGTCAGAAAACAATGCGGTAGCCGAAGGCCTGGCTGTCACACGACAGCCGCAGCGTGGCGCCGTCCTGCGTCCACACCGCGGCCTGGGCGGCGGAGTGGCTCGGGTCGACCGATTCGACCGCCTGCACCTTTGCCCGTTTCGCGCCGAACGCCGCCAGGTCGATCTCGGCGCGGAAGGCCATGCTGCCGGGCAACGGGATGAGCAGCCACTCGCCACGCTTGGCGTGCACCAGGCGGAACGCGCCGTCCGTGACGAGCGGGCCGAAATCGAGCATCCGCCGCTCCACGTTGAGGCCCAGCGCCTGCTCGTCTCCCGTGTCCGCCTCGGGCGTGAAGCTCCCGCCCGTGAAAGTGTCGCCGCTCTTGGCGACCTTCAGCACGCCGCCCAAGATGCGCTGGCCGCCGTCGGCGAGACCCCGGATCGTGAGGCGGTCCCCTTTGACGTGGTTGTAGAGGCCGTAGCGGATCTTGTACTCCCCGGCCGGCTGATCTTTCGGCACCGCGATGCGGGCCGTGGCCTTGAACGCGCCCGCCTGCTTGAGCAGGCTGCGGTCGAAGCGCATGTCCGCTTGAAAAGCGATCTTCTCGCTGCCGCCGTCTTTCGCGCCCTCTCGGCAGACGTGGATGAAGGGCACGTAGCCGTCAAGAGAGGGGTCCAGGATGTTCCAGTTGAAGGTCACCTCGAACGCGCCGTCGCCGAGATATCGGCCGGCTTCCGCCGAGGACTCGGCCTTCATCTTGCGCAGCGGGTTGAAGCGCGGGCGGGCGTCGGCGAAGAAGGTGTCTTCGGACTTGGCGAACCCGGCGCGCTGGCCGTCGATCAGCACCACGCCGGCCTCCGCATCGGGCATCGCCGCGTAAAAACCGTACTCGGGCAGAGGCTTGCCGCCGGCGACGGTCCAGACCACGTTGGAGCCGCGGTTGACCCAGACCTGGCCTCCGCCGCTGAAGGTGGTGTGCTGCTGCTTGATGGTCGCGCCGAAGGCATGCGTCTCGAACGTCTCGCGGGCCAGCCCGTCGCACACGTCGTGCAGCAGCCAGTAGGTCATGACCGTGCGGCGCGAGAAGGGACCGTCGCACATGGGGTTGCGGCCGCCCATGACCGTGTTGGACAGGTAGTCGTCGCTGCCGTAGCCGTGGAGCGGCTTGCCGCCGTGGTCGTCCCAGTCGAAGGCGCTGTAGCGCGGCCCGAGGCCGCCGGCGAGCAGCACCATCTTGCCGTGCGTCGCCATGTCGTGCCAAGGCGTGCGGTCGGCGTCGCCGAACTCCTTCAGCCAGCGCTGCGCCGGGAAGTGGTCGGCCTGTCCGGCGTCGAGCGAGCCGATCAGCGCGTCGGTCCCGGCCTCGCTGATCATGGGGGCGCCGCGCTTCAGGATGGAGCGACAGGTGTCGAAGGCGTCGCTCCACTCCCGCTGCGTGCGGGTGCGCGGATAAAAGACGCCGGCGCGGTCATAATAGTCGAACGGCGAGATCGCGGTGAAAACGTCGATGAACAGGCTGTCGGGCGCGAAGCCCTCGCGCATCAGCCGCATGTTCGGCTCCAGCCAGGGACGGAACCCGTGCGGCAGCCAGCGGTAGCTCTGGGCGCGGCGGCCCTTGTTGTACCACGCCTGCACGGGTCGTCCGTCTTCATGGAAAACGATCTGATCGTAGCTGTAGCGCTCGGCGTCCGGATAGAAGTCGATGTAGTTGTCGTGCGGGCAGAAGAGCATGCCGGCCTCTTCCGCCGCCCGGCGCATCGCCAGAAAAGGCTCCAGCCCTCCGGCGGGCGGATAAATCTCCGGCAACCGGTAGTCGTAGCCCCAGCGCTGCCACACGTGCTTCACGAAGACCGCGTCCGTCACGCCGTACTTGGCGGCCTCGCTCAGGTCCTTGGCCGCCACGAGGTAGTCGCCGCCCCACTGGTCGAGGCAGACGCGCCCGAGGATCGCGTCGACGCCGCGCCCCTTCTTGAAGCCGCAAAGGTCGCGGTACTCCCGCGCCGCGGCGAAAGCGCCGGAGGCCGAGGGAACAAAGAAGAACGCCGCGTCGTGGTGGGTCTCCAGCGCGAAGCGCCGGGCGGCCGGCGCGTGCGTCAAACGGTCCGGGAAAATGTCGCAGGCCTGCACGAGGCTGAGCCCGTTGGTGTAGTCCGCGCCGATGTGGCGCGTGCTGAGGGTGAAGCCTCCGCCGCTCAGGTCGAACGCGCCCGGATGCTCGATGACGTTGCCGAAGCCCGCGTAGGCGCGCCAGACCGGCAGGCTGCCGGCACCCAGCCCCAGCCGCGTGTAACGGGGTGTGCCGCGGCTGTCGCGCGTCACGCCGGGCATGTCCCAGGCGATGCGCAGCGCGCCGCCCTCGGCCCAGAGCTTGGCCCGCGCCGGCAGCGGCGCGCCGTCGCCGTCCGCCTGCGCCACGGCGTGGGTGACCATCCACGCGCCGCCCTCGGTCGCCGTCTCGACCTTCAGCACGGGCTGGCCGTTCTCGATGCCGCCGATGCCGCCGCGGTCGATGTCGCAGGCGAAGCCGCGGTAGATCAGTTCGCGCACCCCGTCGGAGAAGGCGATCACGCCGTCGGTCAAACCCTGTTTGCCGAGCGCGACCGCCGCGCCGAAGCGCTGTCCGCGCACGTCGAGGCGGAAGGCCCCCGAGCCCTTCTTGGGCTTATTCGAAAGCGCCAGGCGGGCGTCCGCGACCGCCTGGCGCTCAAGCGCCTGCCACTCCGCTTCGGTCTGGAGCGCCGGCAGCCGCCCGACCGTGACGAGGGGGTCGCCCCAGAAGCACTGGTCGCAGGTGGTGTTGTTCTTCGGCCCCGGGCCGGTCCAGAGGCGCAGGGTGATGCGCTGCCCCGCATAGGCGCCGAGGTCGACGGAGGCGGCCTCCCAAGACTTGCTGGCGCTGAAGCGCGTGAACAGTTCCTTCTCTTGGCCGTCCGCGCCGACGATGATCACCTTGTGCTCCGTGCCGTCGCTGGAGGGCTCTTTCTCCCCTTGGTCGCGAATGGCGGTGTGGAAATTCAGCACGGCCGGCTTGCCTGCGGGCAGCGCGAGCCGGAACTCGTTCCAGGTCGCGCCGGGGCCGCCGCGGTAGGGCGGATGGATCGTGAAGCCCTGCCGTGTGACGCCGCCGCGCGTGGACGCGTCGCGGCTCATGTGCGTGCCGCTCGCCGCGTCGGCGCCCGAGTAATTGATGCCCAGTTCGACGGTCGCGTCTTTCTGGCGGCAGAACACGCGGCGGTCCGCCCCGCTGTCGAGCCGCAGCACGCCGTCGCCCAGCACGGCCTCTTTCTGGGCTTCGGCAGCCTTGGCGGCGGCGGGCTTGACCGCCTCGAAGATCGCGATGGGATGGAGGTCCACGGTCTGTCCGTCAAGCGCGAGCGCGAGCCGCGCGTGAATCGGATACAGCGCGCTCAGCACCGAGGCCTTCGCCGCGGCGGAACAGGTGACGGACGCGCTCTTGCCCGGCTCCGCGGAGAGCGTGACGGTGTCGGAGCCGTTCACCTGCCAGTCGTCGTTGAGCCACACCTTGACCGTGCCGCCGACCGTCTGCGCGCGATCATTCTTGAGCGTGACGGTGAAGGAGAGCGGCTTGTCGGTCGGCACTTCTTGGGCCGAGAAACGGTCTTTCTCCGTGGTCTCTTTGAAGCCCTCGATGCTCAGCGTCACGCCGTCCTGCTTGTCGGACGGCGGCAGAAAAGCGGAGGCGGCTTGGACACAGAACAGCGCAATCGATACGACCGCGGCTTGGACACAGTGGCGCATAAAAGATTCCCCCTTTATTGACAGATGCGCCTATTGAAACAAAAAGCCTCATCTTCACCAAGGAGAAACCGGAGCCGTCTACCGGAAGACGATCCTGTAGCCGAAGGAGGCGGCGTCGCACGAGAGGTGCAGCGTATCGCCGTCCTGGCGCCACACGGCTTCGCGTGCCGCGGCGTGGAAGGGGTCGATCCGCTCGACGGCGCTCACCGTGCGCCGCTTCGCGCCGAGCGCGGCGAGACGGAGTTCGGCGCGCAGCGGCCGGCTTGCGGGCAGCGGAACCAGCTCCCACGCGTTGCGGCCGCGGTGCTGCAGCCGAAACGCGCCGTCCGTGGCGAGCGGCCCGAAGTCGACCATGGCGCCCGCGACGTTGAGGTCGGGATCGTCGCCGCGCGGCTCTTCGAGGAGGTAGTCGGCCGCAGCGGGAGTCACGCGCAACACCCCGCCGCAGAGGCGCCGCTTCTGCTCCTCCAGGCCGCGCAGCGGCACGCGGTCGCCGCGCTTCGCGTGGTAGAGCCCGTAGCGCACGAAGTAGTCCCCGGCCGGAGCGTCGGCCGGCAGCGCCACGTCGGCCGATGACCGGAAGGTGCCCTTGCGGGTCAGGTTGGCCGGATCCAGCGCCATGCCGGCTTGGGCTTCGATGCGCTCGCCGTCGCCCTCGATCTCCGGCCGTCGGCCGACGTGCACGAAGGGCACATGGCCCAGCTCAAGCGGCGCGAGCATGTCCCATTCGAACGTGACGCGGAAGGAGCGCGGCCCCAGCCGCTCGGCGGCGACCACGCGGGTCTCCGCGGCGCACCGGGCTTCCCCGTCGGGCTTCGGGCGCGCGTCCGCGAAAAAGAGCCCCTCGGAGCGGGCAAAGGCCGCGCGGCGGCCGCCGAGGCGGACCACCCCGGCCTCGGCCTTGGGGGTCTTCACGTAAAAGCCGTAAGCCGGCAGCTCCTGGCCTGCGGCCGACCAGACGTTGCTGCCGCGGTTGACCCAGACGAAGGCGTCTTCGCCGAAAACGGTGTGCTGCTGCCGCACGGTCGGACCGAACGCGTGCGAGGTCATTTCAGCGCGCGCCAGCGCGTCGCACGCGTCGTGGAGCAGCCAGTAGGTCATGACCGCGCGGCGCGAGAAAGGTCCGTCACACAGGGGGCCGCGTCCGCCCAGCACGGTGTTGGAAAGGTAGTCGTCGCTGCCGTAGCCGTGCTTCGGGTCCGGGTCGTAGCGCGGACCGAGCCCGCCCGCGAACAGGACCATCTTGCCGTGCGTCACCATGTCGTGCCACGGCGTGCGGTCCGCGTCTTTGAACGTCTTGAGCCAGCACTCGGGCCTCCAGTGGTCGGCCTGCACGCCGTCGATGGAACCGATCAGCGCGTCGTGGCCGGACTCGCTGAGCATGGCCGAGCCGCGGCCCAGCAGGCGCCGGCTGGTGTCGAAGGCGGCGCGCCATCCTGCGGCGGTTTCGGCGCGCGTGTGGAAAGCGCCGCCGCGGTCGTAGTAGTCGAAGGGCGCGATGGAGGTGAAGACGTCGATGAAAAGCGCGTCGGGAGCGAAGCCTTGCCGCATCTGCCGCATGTTGTCGGTCAGCCACGGCGTGAAGGCGTCGGGGCGCCAGCGGTAGCTCTGCGCCTGCCGGTCTGGGTGGAACCACGCCTTGTGCGGGGTGCCGTCGGCGTGGAACACGATGTGGTCGTAGCTGAAGCCCGCGGCGTCGGGGTAGAAGTCGATGTAGTTGTCGTGCGGCGCGAAGAGCATGCCGGCGCGCCGGGCCGCGTCGCGCATCTCGCGGAAAGGCGCGAGCCCGCCGGCCGGCGGATAGATCTCCGGCAGGCGGTAGTCGTAGCCCCAGCGCTGCCAGTCGTGCTTGACGAAGACCGCGTGGTTGAGCCCGTACGCCGCGGCGCGGTCGAGGTCGGCTGCGGCCTGCCGGTAGTCGCCGCCCCACTGGTCGAGGCAGACGCGGCCGAGCAGGCCGTCCACGCCCGGAGACTTTTCGAAGCCGCAGACTTGGCGGTAGCCGCGGGCCGCCGCGTAGGCGCCGGCCGAGGAGGGCGCGAAGGTGAAGCAGGCGTCGTGCGGGGTTTCCAGCGCGAACAGGTTCTGGGCGGGCGCGCAGACGAGCCGGTCGGGAAGCAGGTCGGTGGCCTGCACGAGGCTCAACCCTCCAGCGTAGTCGGCCCCGATATGGCGCGTGCCGAGCAGCACGCCGTTGTAGGCGAGCGTGAAGGCGCCGGGCTCTTCGAAGACCGCGCCGAAACCGAGGTAGATGCGGTGGACGGGGCGCGTGGCGGGACCGAGCGCGAGGCGCGTGAAGCGCGGCTCGCCGCGCGGGGTGCGCACGGCTCCGGGCATGTCCCAGGCGAGGCGCAGTGTGCCGCGCTCGGCCCAGAGCGAGGCCCGCGCCGTGCGGGCGTGGCCGTCGGGGAACGCGCCGCCGATGACGTGGTCCAGGGTCCAGCGCCGGCCGCTCCGTCCGGCGGCGGCCTGCACGGGTTGGCCGCCGCCACCCGCGCCGAGGGGCTGGCCGTCGACCTCGACGGTGAAGCCGCGGAACGCGACGTCCCGCGTGCCGTCGGAGAAGGCGATCGCGGCGTCGGTGAGCCCCTCTGCGCCGGGCAGGAGCGCGGCGCCCACGGAGCCGGACTCGGTCTCGAGGCGGAAGACGCCGTCCGCAAGGGGGGCGCCGGCGGCCGCCGCGCGCGCGAGCCGCAGCGCCTCGTCGAGCCGCGCCGCCCAAACAGATTCGCTGACGGGCGGAGGCGGGGTCCCGATCCGGATCTCTGGACTGCCCCAGAACCCGTTGTCGCAGGTGGTGTCGTTCTTGGGCCCAGGCCCGTTCCAGAGGCGGAGCGTCAGGGTCTGGCCCGCGAAAGCGGAGAGGTCCACCTCCGCGGATTCCCAGACGGTGGCGGTGACGTGGCGTGCGAAGAGGTTCGACACCGGGCCGTCTCCGGCCTGCACGTCCACGCGGAAGGTGACGCCGTCGCTGGGCGGTTCGCCGCGCCGGAGGTCGCGCATCGCGGTGTGGAAGGTGAGCCGGATCGGCGTCGCGGCGGGCAGCGACAGGCGATAGTCGGACCAGAGCGTTCCGGCGCCGCCTTTCCAGGGCGGGTGGATCGAGAGGCTGCGGCGTTGCGTCTCGCCGCGGACGACGTCGTCCGGATTGAACGTCGCGCCGCTGGAGGACTCTGCGCCGACGAAGCCGTAGGGCAGGGGGTGAGTCTCGCCGTTGCGCGCCCAGGCGCGCAGGTGGGGCGTGAGACGGAGCAGGGGCGTGAGCCCTTCGGCGAGCGGGACGGCCTCGGTCGGGGCGGCTTGGGCTGCGGGCACGGGAGTCTTGGCCGCAAACACGGCGACGGGGTGAAGTCCGTCGGTAAGTCCGCCGAAGCGGGCGTGGACCGGGTAAAGCGCTGCGAGCACGCGGGGCTTGGCGACGGCTGCGCAGGTGCGCCGCCAACCTTGGCCGGGCGCGAGCGCGACGTCGGACGAAGCGCCTTCGCGGAGTTCCCAGTCGTCGTTCAGCGCGACGGTCACGGTGCCGCGCACGGGATGGGCGCCGGCATTGGTCAGCGCCACGTCGAAGACGAGGGGAGCGTCGGTCGGCACCTGCTCCGGCACGCCCGCCAGGCTGAGCGTGACGCCGTCGCGGCTGTCGACGGGCGGATTGAAGGCGCGCGCGGTCAGGGCGCAGACCACGAGTGCGGACAGCAGGGCGCGGAGCAAGAAGGGACGCATGAGAGGAGCCTTTCGAAAAAAAAGGGGCGCTCCGGAATTGAACCATAAACCGGCGGGCCTGCGCCACGAGAAACGGGTTGACGCCTTAAGGTTCATTAGTGTACCATCGGTTCAATATGGGTAAAGAACCTGTTTACGATGTGCCGGGCCTGAGGGCTGGACTCCGGATCTCGCGGCTGCTGTGCGAGTCGCCGAAGCCGCTCGGCTTGGCCGAGCTGTGCCAGGCCTCGGGGCTCAGCAAGCACATGGTCTACCGCTGCCTGCAGACGCTGCTCGCGGAGGGCGTCATCGTGGAGGGCGGCGAGGGCCCCAAGTACGAGCCGTCCCTGCTTTCTTTCCACTACGCCTCCCTGCCGGTGGCGCGCATGTCCGTGACGCGTGCCGCGCAAGAGCCGCTCCACGCGCTGTGGACGGAGCTGAACGAGTGCGTCTATCTCGGCGTGCTGCACGAGAACCGGATCCTCTACCTGATCCACCACGAGGGCGGACGCGAGATCCGCTCCGGCGGCGGGCGCATGGGCGGCCGCTACTGCCTGCATGCCGACGGCGCCGGCAAAGTGCTGGCGGCGTTCGCGGACGACGCGCTGCGCGAGCGGCTGCTGGCCGACGGGCTGGAGCGGCTGACGCCCCACACGCACGCGGACCGGAAAAGTTTTTTGGCCGAGTTGGCCCGCGTCCACAGGCAGGGTTTCGCCGTCGACCGGGAGGAGTACATCCAAGGGGTGATCTGCTTCGGCGCGCCGGTCTACGACTATGCGGGCCGCGTGGCGGGTGCGATCTGCTGTTCGGTCCTGACTCTGCACTACACGCTGCGGGCGCTGGAGTCGGAGATCGGGCCCAAGGTGCTGGAGACGGCACGGCAGATCTCATTGACCTTGGGGGGCTGCGGGGGACCGGGGCGGCCGATGTGAACCGTGGGCCGAGGCTGTGCAGAAGAGGGGGACGCATGAAAAGATCCAGAGGACTGATTCTTTTCCTATGCGCGGCGCTGTGCGCGGCACATCTCGTCCGCGCTCAAGGGCTGCCGCCGGAGCGGGTGCGGCAGCTCAAAGAAGACGCGGCGCGGTTCAGCCCGGAGGCGGCGCGTCGCGCGGTCGAAGCGGAAGCCGCCAAAGGCGGAGCGCGCTACGATGCTCCCCGGCACCGCGCAGCCATCGCCGCGCTGGCCGACAAGCTCCCGGAGGTCGCGAGCGCGCTTGGCGGGCAGGATGCGGCCAAACAGAAAGAGGCCGAGGCGCTGATCGAGGGCGCCCGCGCGGCGCTGCTGGCGAGCCCGCTGCTGGACGACCTCAGCCTGCTCGCCGTGCGGCGCACGCCGGGCGCCGAGACGGCGCGGCGGGGAATGGGCAAAGAGCTGGGCTTCCTGAACTTGAACCCGTTCAACCACGCCGACATGCGCCGCACGGGGTGGACCAACGAGATCGTGCGGATCGCGAACCTGCGCGGCGCGCCGACCTTCGAAACCGTCTATCGCCCCGACCGCGGCGCGATCGTGCGCGACCTGGACCTCGACTTCGACGCGCGGCACGTGCTCTTCTCCGGCATCAACGCGAACGGGCGCTGGGCGTTGTTCGAGACCGCGCCGGAGGGCGGCGCGCCGGTCGAGGTCACGCCGAACGCGTATCCGGACGTCGATTGGTTCGACGGCTGTTATCTGCCCGACGGGCGCGTGGCGATGCTCGGGACGGCCGCGTACCAAGGTCTGCCCTGCGTGAACGGAAGTCTGCCCGTGGCCATGCTCTATCTGCTGGACCGCAAGACGGGCACGCTCCGGCAGCTGACCTTCGAGCAAGACAGCGACTACACGCCGGCCGTGATGAACGACGGGAGGCTGGTCTACACGCGGTGGGAGTACTCCGACCTGCAGCACTACTGGTCGCGCATTCTGATGACCATGAATCCGGACGGCACCTCGCAGCTGTCGCTCTACGGCTCCAACTCGTACTTCCCCACGGTCCTGCACCAGTGCCGCCCGATCCCCGACGACCCGCACCGGATGATCGGCGTCGTGGGCGGCCACCACGACGTGCCGGAAGCCGGGCGCCTGATGCTGTTCGATCCGTCGCTGGCCCGCTCATACCCGTTCGTTTACGACCCGCCTTCCAAGAGCTGGGGCCCCGAAGGCACCACGCCCTTCCGCATTCTGGCGAAAACGTTGCCCAAGGAGCGCACGGGCCTGGTGCATGAGTTTCCCGGTTTCGGACAGGACGTGCCGGGCGACGTTGCCGACGGCCTTGTGCGCAACCAGTTCGAACGCGGCAAACCCTATTTCGTCTATCCGTATCCGCTCAGCGACACGCATGTGCTCGTGTCGGCCAAGACCGGCCGCGACGCGCTGTGGGGCGTGTATCTCGTGGATGTGTTCGACAACGTCACGCGCATCGCCGAGATCGAGGGCGCGGCGCTCTTCGAGCCGGTCCCGCTGGCGGCCCGCAAGCGCCCGCCCGTCATTCCAGACCGGATCGTGCCCGGTGCCCAAACCGCCACGGCCCACATCGCCGACATCTACAGCGGTCCGGGCTTGCGGGGCGTGCCGCGCGGGACGGTCAAACGCCTGCGCGTCTTCGCCTACCACTTCAACTATGAGCGCACCGGAGGCCCGGCCTCGGTCGGGCTCGGACGCGTTGAAGCGGGCTGGGACATCAAGCGCCTCCTCGGGACCGTCGCGGTCGAAGCGGACGGCTCGGCGTGCTTCGAGATCCCCGCCAACACGCCGGTCTCGTTGCAGCCGCTCGATGCGGACGGCGCCGCTCTTCAGCTCATGCGCTCCTGGCTGGTCGGCATGCCCGGCGAGCGCGTCTCCTGTCTGGGGTGCCACGAGGACAACAGGTCGTCGGTCACGACGGGCCGCGCGCTGGCGGACGCGAAGCCGCCGCAGCAGATCCGGCCGTTTCAGGGCCCGGTGCGGCCCTTCGGCTTCGAATGCGAGATGTGGCCCTTGGCGCAGCGGTACTGCCTGGCGTGCCACGGCGACGCGTCGAAGGCGCCGCTGCGCGCGTGCGATCAAGGCGGCGAGCCCGGGAAACCGCGGCGCCTGCTGATGAGCGACGCCGAAAGCTGCTACCACCTGATCCACCCGTACGTCCGTCGTCCCGGGCCCGAGAGCGAGATGGCGCTGCTCAACCCGCTGGAGTGGCATGCGTCGACAAGTCCGCTCGTGCAGCAGCTGCGCAAGGGGCACCACGGCGTGGCGCTCGACCGCGACGCGTGGGAAACGCTGTTCACGTGGATCGACCTCAACGCGCCGTGGCGCGGAAAATGGGAACCGCCCGAGGCGCGCGGACAGGCGCAACGGACGCGGCGCCTGGAGCTGAAGCGGCGGTTCGCGGACGACGCCGCCGACCCCGAAGCCGAGTACGACACGTGGCGCGCGGCGGTCCGCGCGCGCGGCGCGCCGGCTCCGGTTGCGCCGAAGCCCGTGCCGCTGCCTCCGCCCGACACCCTTGCGGTGCCCGGCTTTCCGTTCGGGGCCGAGCAGGCCCGCGGGGCGCAGTCCGCGCTGGGCGCGACGCGTCGGACCGTGAAGCTGCCGAACGGCGAGACGCTGACGTTCGTCCGCATTCCGGCGGGCGCGTTTCCGATGGGGGCCGCAGATGGCGATCCCGATGAGCGGCCGCGCGCGGTCGTGTCCATCGCCAAGCCCTTCTGGCTGTCCGAGACCGAGGTGAAGAACAGCCAGTACCAGGCGTTCGATCCCGACCACGACTCGCGCTATCAGGACTTGCACGGCATGGACCATACGGTTCCGGGCGACATCGCGAACCACCGCGACCAGCCGGCGATCCGCATGAGCTGGCTGCAGGCCGCGGCGTTCTGCGCGTGGCTCAGCCGCAGCGCCGGCGTGAGCGCGGCGCTGCCGACCGAGGCGCAGTGGGAGTGGGCGGCGCGTGCGGGTGCGTCGACGCGCTTCCCCTGGGGCGGGGTCGACGACGACTTCGGCGCGTGGGCCAACCTCTCGGATCAGGCGGTGCGGTGGTCGAACACGGTCGGATGGGAGGGCGGCAACCGCATTCAGAAGCGCCAGCCCTATGAGGTCGCCCTGGGATACCCGCTGCACGAGGAGCGTTTCACCGACAACTGGTACAGCATCGACTATGTGGCGCAGGCCCGGCCCAACGCGTGGGGCGTGTACGACATGGCCGGCAACGCGGGCGAGTGGACGCGCAGCAGCTACCGGCCCTATCCGTATGCCGACGACGACGGCCGCAACAGCGGTGCTGCGGATGAGCCCAAGGTGGTCCGCGGGGGCTCGTTCCGCGACCGGCCGCGCGACGCGGGCGCGGCTGTGCGGCGCGCGTACGCCGCCTGGCAGGCCGTCTATGACGTGGGGTTCAGAGTCGTGATCGAGAACTGATGCGGGCGCCGCCGGCAGGCGGTTCACAAGAGGGACGGACGATGAGAAGAACGATCGCCTTGTTTGGGTTCTCCTCCTGCATGGCCGTGGCTGGCCTCGCGGAGCCTATGGCGGCATGGGACTCGGGGCAGCTCAAGGATGCTCCGGGCGCGCAGGCGGGCGGGCGTGCGGTGACGCAACGGGCACTGGAGCTGTCCGGCCGGCATGCCCTGCGTGTGGCTGCGGGCGTCTTGCCGGAAAAGCTGCCGGGGTTCGCGGTCACAACCTGGGTGCGCCCCGAGAAATTCGAACGCTACAACGAGCTGTTCAGGATTGAAGCGCCTGCAGGGCGCGTGCTCTTCTCTTTCCAAGAGGGCGGAACGGTTCTGGCGCTGGGGCTCGACGTCAGCGGGGTGTACCGCGAATGCGATGCGGCGGTCCGGCCCGACGCGCTGCTCGACGGCGGCTGGCACTTTGTCGCGGCCACGTTCGACGGGCGCGAGATGCGCGTGTACCTCGACGGGGCGTTGGCCGGACAATTGCCGCATCCGGGCACGGCCATCGCGGCCCGCGCGCCGGGCTTTGTCGGCTCGCACGGCGGCTTCGGCGAATTCTATCAAGGCGGCCTTGACGATCTGCGGCTCTATGCGGAGTCTTTGTCGGTCGCGCAGCTGACGGACATGCTCAAGGGCGGCGCGTCGGTTCTGGCCGAGTATGCGGTGAAGTCGTTGCCCGACGCATGGAAGCCGCTCTTGCAGGAGCATCCCACCTTTGCGGCGACACTCACCGAGGCCCGCAAGGCGGTGGCGCGCGCCGGAAAAGGATGCCCGCCGGAAATCAAGACCCTGTTCGGCGTGACGCTCTCCGCCCGCTTCCCGGACGCGTGCGCGGCCTATGCCCGTTTGTACGGCGAAGCCCCCATGCTTTATCTGACACACGCGAATCTGGGCGCGATGAAGGCCAGGCTGGAAGAGCATGTGGAGCGGATGACCGAGTACATGCCGCTGACAGAGGGGCAATGGGCGCGCTGCGCGGCAGGGGAACGACAGCGCTGGCAGGGGATAAAATTGTGGGCGGATGGCATGCGGACGAGGCTTGCATCGGGGACCGAGGCGGATGAGCACCTGCTGGTCGACGCCGTGACGGCCTCTTGGCCGCCGGAGCCGGAGCGCCCGACCGCGGCGGAGCCGGTCGCGCCCTACGTCCGGCCCGGCACGCCGGCGGTTCGGACGTATACGGCCGAGGAGGCGCGGCAAGCCATCGAAAAGGACTGGTGGTTCCAAGTGGACGGCAAACCCGACCTGGCGCGGGAGCTGACGCGCACGCGCGCGGTCGCGGCGCGCCTCTGCCGCCCCGGCGACGGGCTGGACGCGCTCGCCGGCGATGCCGCGAATCCGGCGCTGTCGCCGGAGCGGGTCAAGGAGACCTATCTCGCGCTCCGCCGCATCCGCCGCGGGCTGCTGTTGGACAATCCCGTGATCGATTTCACGCGGCTGCTGCTCGTCGACATGCCCTATCCGCAGGGCCGCGAATGGCAGCACGAAACGCGGCACAGGCTCGGCTACATGGCGGTGCCGGGCGGGCAGCTGCTCGTGGTCGACGGACTGGACCTCAGCGGTCCGGTGCGGCGGCTCATGCCGCAGGCTCCGCTGCACGGCAGCTTCTGGCGGCCGGATGTCTCGGCTGACGGACGGCGCGTGCTCTTCTGTTTCAAACCGCACAACGAGAAGTCGTTCCACATCTACGAGATCGGCGTCGACGGGACGGGTCTGCGGCAGCTCACGTCCGGCTGCTACGATGACTTCGATCCCGCGTATCTGCCCGACGGCACGCACTATGTGTTCACCTCGACGCGCGGCCACACCTATGTGCGCTGCATGCCGCCGACCAACGCCTTCAATCTCATGCGCGGCGCGCTGGACGGCGACGAGCTCTATTTCATCTCGGCCAACAACGAGCCCGACTACCTGCCCGCGGTGATGAACGACGGGCGCGTGATCTACACGCGCTGGGAGTATACCGACAAACCGCTCTGGCGCTGCCAGAGCCTCTGGACCGTAAATCCCGACGGCACGCAGCCGAACACCTTCTGGGGCAACCAGTCGGTATGGCCCGACCTGCTCAAGGATGCGCGGCCGATTCCCGGCAGCCGCCGCGTGATGTTCACGGGCAGCGCCCACCACAACTGGTTCTCGGGCAGCGTCGGGATTGTGGATCCCGACCAAGGTTCAAATTTCCCGAAGGGACTGACCAAGGTGACGGCGGAGGTCCCGTGGCCCGAGAGCGGTAACGGTCCGGTCGATCCGGTCGAGTCGCCCGATTACCTGCCGTACGGAACCTTCGACTCATACCAGACGCCCTGTCCGTTGAGCGAACGGGACTTCCTGGTCTCTGCGCGCAGAGGGGGGAAGTTCGCGCTCTATCTGATGGACACTGACGGGAATCGCGAGCTGGTCTACGAGGGCGTGAACCAGATTTTCCACGCGATCCCGTTGCGCGCGCGCGTCGCGCAGCCGGTGGTGCCGGACCGCGTGGAATGGCCGGCTCGCGGCCGGCGCGCCAACCCCGAAGGCGGCACGATCTACAGCGCGAACGTTTACCACGGCGCTCCGCCCGAGCTGGCGGGCAAGGCCAAATTCCTGCGCGTGTTGCACATCGAGCAGAAGACCTACACCTACTGGAACCGGCGCCCCGCGCTGTCGACCGGCCCCGTGGTCTCGCTGCTGCAGTCGGACGGCGTGAAGCGCGTGCTCGGCACCGTGCCGGTCCATCCGGACGGTTCGTGCTGGTTCCGCGCGCCGACGGGCGTGGCGCTGCACTTCCAGCTGCTGGACGGCGACCACCGCGCGCTTCAGACCATGCGCAGCTTCGTCAATGTCATGCCGGGCGAGAGCCGCGGCTGTCTGGGCTGTCACGAGCAGCACAGCCGCGCGCCGCAGCCGGGGGCGGGACCGGCCCAAGCCGTCCGGTCCGCGCCGGACGCGATCACGCCGCTCCCGTGGGCGTTCGATGCGGCCTTTACGGTTGCGCCGTCCGGGTGCGCGACGCTCGAACAGGCGCTTGCTCTCGCCGCCGAGTCCGAGTCGAATGCGTCGTCTGCAGCCGCGTCGCAGGTCGCGCGCTTCGGAACCTCCGTCGGCTACCTCAAGGACGTGCAGCCGGTCTTGGAACGGTATTGCGGCAAGTGCCACCAAGGCAACGGCGAAGGGGGCAAGACGTTCGATCTGACGCCGCGCGGCTACGAGCCTTACATGACGCTGATTGGCAAGCCGGGCTGGGGCCGGACAAACGCCGTGCCCGAGCGTGAGCCGGGGTACGACTACGCCGGCACGCTGAAGGTCGAGAACTTCAGCACGGTCGATCCGGCTGCTTACTGTACGCCCGAGCCGATGACGCGGCTTTCGCTCCGGAGTCGGCTGGTCGAGCGCGCGGCGAGCGGCAAACATCACGGCGTCAAGGCCGATCCGTTTAGCCTGTTGCGGCTGATCCTGTGGGTTGATACGATGTGTCCGTACCTGACGGACGCTGAAATCCGGGCGGAAGACGACCCGGAATTTCAGGGGCGCGAGTGGCTGGCGATCCGGCCGCGGCTGAAGAGTGCGCCTGTGGTGATCCGCCCCGGCCCCTTCAAGGCCGATGCGGACTGGGCGGACTACGGGCTGTAACCGTCTGAGCGTGCGCGTCAGATGAGCGACGGATAAGGAGGCTTGAATGCGGAATGACATGCGTGGCGCGGGGGTCCGGGTAGCGGTGATGGCGGCGTTCTGTTGCGCGGCGGTCCAGGCCGCGCAAACCAAACCCAACATCATCTTCTTTCTGGTCGACGACATGGGGTGGATGGACTGCGGGGCCAACGGCTCGCAGTACTATGAGACGCCGAACATGGACCGGCTGGCCAAGCAGGGCATGCGCTTCACGCAGGCCTACGCGCAGCCGCTCTGCTCGCCGACGCGGGCCTCGATTCTGACGGGCCAATACGCGTCGCGCCACCGCATCACCAGCGCGACAGGTCACCAGCCGCCGCAGGCGTCGGATGCCGAGCTGATGCCCAAGAGCGCCCGGCCGACGCTGCCGCTCCTGATGCCCGAAAGCAAGAACTTCTTGGAGCCGTCGCAGACCACGCTGGCCGAGGCGCTGCGCGCCGCCGGCTACCGCACGGCCCACATCGGCAAGTGGCACCTCGGACTGACGCAGCCCCACTGGCCGGAGCAGCAGGGCTTCGAGGTCGCGTTCCACGCCGAGCCGAGCCCGGGCCCCGCGAGCTATTTCGCTCCCTACGGGGTCGCCGCCGAGGGCGTCCCCGGCGCCCGGCGGCACGTCGGCACCATCACCGACGGGCCTGCCGGCGAGTACATCACCGACCGGCTGACCGACGAGGCGGTCAAATTCATTGAGAACAACAAGGACCAGCCGTTTTTCCTGAACCTCTGGCAGTACGGCGTGCACGGCCCGTGGGGCCACAAAGAGGCCTACACCGCCGCGTTCGCGAAGAAGACCGACCCGCGCGGCGTGCAGGGCAACCCCATCATGGCCTCGATGCTCAAGAGCGTCGACGAGAGCCTCGGCCGCGTGTTGGCCAAAGTGGAGGAGCTGAAGCTGGCCGACAACACCATCGTGGTCTTCTATTCCGACAACGGCGGCAACGTGCACAGCAACACGCCGGACGACGAGAAGGGCAAGCGGCGCAAGCCCGACGACACGCGGCTGCTCGACTGGCGCAAGTGGGCGGGGGACCGGCCGCCGACCTGCAACGCGCCGCTGCGCGACGGCAAGGGGCGCCTGTACGAAGGCGGCATCCGCGTGCCGCTGTTCGTGCGCTGGCCGGGAAAGATCGCGGCCGGCGCCACGAGCGACGCGGTCGTGGGATGCATCGACTTCTACCCCACGCTGCTGGAGCTGGCCGGGGTCACGAAGCCCGCCGCGCAGACCGTCGACGGCGTCTCCTTCGCCCCGGTGTTGCGCGGCACGGGCGCGCTGACGCGAGAGGCCTACTTCACGTGGTTCCCTCATCTGGTTCCCGGCGTGGCCGTTCGCAAGGGAGAGTGGAAGCTCATCCGGCGTTTCGCCGAGCGGCCGCAGGAGTACGAGGGCCTTTTCGAGCTGTTCAACCTGAAGGACGATCTCGGCGAGACGAAGAACCTCGCGAAACAGCTGCCGGACAAAGTGAAGGAGCTGGACGCCTTGATCGACGCCTTCGTCCAGGAGACCGGCGCGCTCTATCCGAAGCCCAACCCGGCCTATCGCCCGGACGCCGACGTGACCGCGCCGGCTTCCGATCCGGCGCAGGGGCTCGTGCCGAAGTTCTGCACGATGGCGGTCGCGGGCGGCGCGCTGCGCATCGAGGCTGCGGGCAAGGAGCCGTTTCTCGGAACCACGCTGGTCAAAGGGCCGGGGCCGCTCACGCTGCAGCTCCGCGTCCGCGCTCCGGCCGGCGGGCCGGGGCGGGTGCGCTGGGTCACGGGCGATCAGACCGATTTCAACGCGCCGGGTCAGTCAGCCGAGTTTGCGCTGAAAGCGGACGCGGCTTGGCAGGACGCGACGGTGGCGCTGCCGGTCCAGGGGGCGCCGCGCATTGTGCGGCTCTACGTGCCGGCCGATCGGGGCGCCGTCGAGATCGCCTCGATCCGGTATCTCGGCGCGGGCGGGAAACCGGTCCGCGCATGGACGTTCGGCGAGAAGGCGGAATAGGTCCGCGGTGTTGCGGCGAAAACGGGGAGGGGTTTGATGAACGGCTCGGTGTTGTCAGCGTTTTTCGCCTGCGCACTGACAGGCGTGGCGTTCGCCGGCCCGCGCGCGCGTGTGGCTGAAGAGGTGCGCGCTGCGTTTGCGTCGGTGGCGGAATCGGCCGGCGTCGAGTCGAACGTCACCTCGATCAGTTTTCCGCCGCAACCCGCGCGGTTCATCCGGCTCGAGATCCGCGCGACGCAAGGCGGAGCGGCGTGCCTCGACGAGCTGGAGGTCTTCGGCGCGGACGAGCGCGAGAACCTCGCGCTGGCGTCGCGCGGCGCAAAGGCCGCGGCCTCGTCCGTCATCTCGGGATACGCGATCCACGCGGTGGCGCATCTCAACGACGGACGGTTCGGCAACAGCCACAGCTGGATTGCGGCTGGTACGGGAGAAGAGTGGGCCCAAATCGAGCTTCCCTGCGAGGCCGCCGTGTGCCGGCTCGTCTATTCGCGAGATCGGACCGGCCGGTTCAGGGACCGGCAGCCGCAAGACGTCGACGTGCGCGTGTCTGCGGACGGAAAGGCCTGGACCACGGTGGCGCATCACTCGCGCCCGCCGCGGGCGCAGCTCTCGTTGATGCTGCCCGCCTCAGCCGTTCGCGAGCCGACGTGGCCGGGCGTCGTCGAATACGCCTTTCTTTGCGAGCGCGACACCTGGCGGCGGCTGGACGACAAAGACGAGCTGTCGCCGCTTCGGACAGACCGCTCCGCGTCGCCTGGGGGTGCGCCGTACTGGGGCCGGCTGGCGAGCCTGTCAGCAGTCGAGCGGACGCTGCTGCAGTTTGACGAGCTGATTGCGCGCCTGGCTGCCAAGGGGCTCGATGTCGCTGCAGAGCGGTCCGAGTTGGCGTCGCTGCAGGGACGCGTGGCCTCGGAGGGCGATTCGGACGCGTTTTACCTTGTGGCCCGCCAAGCCAAGCGGCGGCTCTTTTTTCGCGATCCCGCTCTGGCGGCCATCGAACGCGTGCTCTTCGTCAAGCACCATCCGCTTGAGCCGTCGCACAACTACAGCGACGTCATGGACGCTAAATACACCTCAGGCGGCGGCATCTATGTGCTGCACGTGCCGCGCGACGGTGACGGCCGGCTCGATCCTGCACAGGCTGAGGTGGAGACGCTTTTCGACGGGAGCGCCGGCATCGCGCGGCAGCCGGTGGCGGACTTCGACGGGAAGACGGTCTTTTTCGCGTATCGGCCCGATAAGCCGGAGGTCGAGGGGTGGCAGTCATACTGGCACCTGTGGTCTGTCCGCGCGGACGGCACGGGCGCGCGCCGGCTGACGGAGGGGCCTTATCACGACCTCGACCCCGTGGTGCTTCCCGACGACGATCTGGGCTTCGTCTCCACGCGGTGCGTGACCCGCTTCTTGTGCTGGCAGCCGCAGGCGTATGTGCTCTATCGCATGAGGCGGGACGGCGCAGAAATGAAACGCCTGTCGTTCGCCAACCTGAGCGAGTGGGACCCCGCCGTGATGCGCGACGGCCGCATTCTTTGGACCCGCTCGGAGTATCAGGACAAAGGCGCCGACTTCGGGCATACGCTCTGGTCCATCCGGCCGGACGGCACGCATCCGGAACTGGTGTTTGGAAACAACACGCCCTATGGTTACGGCCACGCGCGCGAAGTGCCCGACAGCTCTGAGATTCTCTGCACCCTGATCTCTCACGGAGACCATCAAGGCCCCGTCGCGCTGATCGACCGTTCGAAGGGGCTGTACGAGACGGCTGCGATCACCAGCATTACGCCTGACACCCGGCCGCAGTACCAGATGGACCGCTCGCACCGCGAAACGTTCCGCTATCCCGAGCCGCTCTCCCGCGACCTGTACCTCGTCAGCCACAGCCCTGGCCCGCGTTCGCACTGGGGACTCTACGTGATCGACCGCTATGGCAACCGCGAGTTGCTCTACCTCGATCCGTCGATCAGCAGCAAAAAGCCCTCCCTGCTGAGAGTGCGCGCGCGGCCGCAAGTCCTTCCTTCTTCACCGGACGCGTCGCTTGCGGCGCAGGGCTTGGGGCAGTTCACGGTTCAGGACGTCTACGAAGGCTTGGGGCCGGCGGTCGCGCGTGGGCGCGTGAAGTACCTGCAGGTCTCGCAGGAGGTCCCGCCTTTGCTGGAGCGCCTGGAGTGCGGCGAATACCGAAGCACACACCCGCCGTTCCAAGATTTTTACGCGACGCCCGTGCACAAGGTCAGGGGGCCTCCGCACGAGGTTGTGACGCGCACGGAGAATGCTTTGGGCGCGCATGCGTTCCGGCAGGGGAGCGCCGCGCGGCAAGAGGACGGCACGATCCGCGTCACGGAGCGGGGCGGCTGGCCGAGCTACGTGGCGAAGGCTGTGCTCGGCACGGTGCCGGTGGCTTCGGACGGCTCCGTCAACTTTACCGCGCCGTCGGGCCGGGTGCTCTACTTCCATCTGCTCGACGAGAACTTCAATGAGCTCCAGCGCATGCGGAGCGTGGTGCAGCTCCAGTCCGGCGAGCGCCGCAGCTGCGTCGGCTGCCATGAAGACCGGCTGCAGCTGCCGGCGGCGCGGCCGACAACCCTCGCGCTCGCTCAGGCGGCGCGGCCGCTCGACGCGCCGCCCTGGGGTGCGGTGCCGTTCGATTTCTCGGGCGTGGTCCAGCCTGTGCTGAACAGGGCGTGCGTCTCGTGTCACGACGGAGCGGAGCGCGCGCGGCCGGACTTGCGCGGCGCTCTCGACGCCGAGCGCGTGCCGGCCTCATATCGCGCGCTTGTCTCCGGGGGCTGGGTCCACTACTTCGACTGGGTGTACGGCGCGCGGCCTTTCAAGGCCGAGCCGCTGACGTTTGGCACGTTGCGCAGCCGCCTCTTCGAGGTCTTGGCTAAGCCTCAGCATCGGGAGGTCCGGCTGAGCGCTGAAGAGCGGCGCGCGCTGACCGCTTGGATCGATCTGAACTGCCCGTTATGGCCGGACTACCGGTATCGGCCGGAGCGGCCTGCTGCGTCAACGGGGGACGTGGCTAAGCGCGAGTGACCGGACGAAGTCTTTTTTGAGAATGGGGGACGATGATGAAGCTGACAAGGGTCATGGTGTGGATGGCGCCGGTCGCGTGTCTGGCCGGGGTCGTGCAGGTGCCGGGGCAGTGGGCCTCGCTCAGGCGCGATGCAGACCCCGCTGCGGCGGCCGTTCCCGCGGCCGTGCCGCGCGGGTGTTCGGGCCTGGCGTCGACGCTCGCGGCCGCGGCGGTAAGCGTGGCCGACGGGGCGGCCGTGTCGGAGCTGAAAGGCGTGTCGGGCGTCAGGGTCGCGGCCGGCGTCGTCGAGCTGGTGTATCCCGAGACGCCGGGCGACGGCGCGCTGAGGGCGATGCGGACGCCGCCTGCGTCCGGTGCGGAGTGGTACGGCTCAACCTATTGGACCGGCGGCGAGACGTGGGCAAGGGTCGGCAAAAACTGGATGCATCCGGGCAACGCGTGCGATGCGGTGCGCGTTTTCGTCGCGCCTGCGGACGGCCGGGTCGCGGTTTCCGGCGCAGTCAAGAAGCTGCACCTCGACGGCGACGGCGTGCGCGTGGCGGTCTGGCACAACGCGGCGGAGGTGTGGTCGGCCGGACTGGACGGGAAAGACGCGGCCGGCAAGGAGGTCAAGCTTGCGGTGGCGGTGAAGGAGGGCGACGCGCTGAGGTTCGTGGTGAACCGCCGCGGCAGCCACGTGTGCGACACCACGGGATGGGACCCGGTAGTGGCGTACGAGGGCGGCGCCTCGTACCGGGCCTCGGAAGGATTTTCGGGTAAACCGGATGCGAACGTCTGGCGTTACGAATACACCGGCACAGCGGCCGCATTGGCCCGCAGTCCCGAGATTTACGGGGTCGGCAAAGATTTCAGGATTTACAAGGGCGCGGTCGACACCGCTGCGGCCTTTCCGTTCGTGATCGTCTCAGACGGCAATCCGGAGGACGGCTTTGGCGGATACGCAATGGCGCTCGACACCGACGGTGCCTGGTCGCTGGAAAACAACAGCCGGGGCGTGAAATTTTCGGGCGGCGGATCAGCGGTCGTCGTGCGTTTCGACGGCACGTGGATTGAAGGGCTGAAGCGGCTGTCTTGGATGGCGGGAGCGGGGACGCCTCGCAGTGGCGGCGGTTTCGGAGAAACCGCCCTACCCCGACTGGGCGCCGCCGTGCAGGCGGCGTATGAGAAGGCGGTGGCGGGCATGCCGCATGCGCCGGAACTAGAACTGTTTTTGCTGGCGGTCTCGGAGTGGGTGCAGGACGACGGGCTCTTCGGCGGCGGAGACGAGCGGCGGCTGGCCGCGTGCGCGGAGGAGCAGACCACGCGTTTGGCTCGGCTCACGGGTCATCCGTCTCAGCCGGTGGAGACGAGCTGGGAGGGCTACCTGCGGGCGCGGCTCATGAAACGCAGCGCGCTGCTGTCGGACCCGAAGTTGGCCTTCGGCAAGCTGCTTTTCAACACGCGCATGAATCCGTCTTGGAATCATGAGGTGGCTCAGTATTTCGGCTGGCGTCAACGGCCAGGGGGCAGCCTCTACGTGCTGGAGCGGCCGGGCGTTTCGCTGGCGTGCAGCGATCTGGTCCACGGGCAGCTGCCGCGCGGAAGCTTCTTGGAGCCGCGCTTGTCGTATGACGCCAAGAAGATCCTCTTCTCGTTTGTGGCGACTGAAGGCGCGCTCGATCCGAACACGCTGCCGCGCAACGAGACCGATACGAACCATCACTACTACCATCTCTATGAGGTCGGCACCGACGGGTCTGGCCTGCGGCAGATCACCGACGAGCGGTTTGACGACCTGATGCCGGAATGGCTGCCCGACGGCGGAATCGCCTTTGTCTCCACGCGCCGCCGCGCCTCCTCGCGCTGCTTCTGGTGGGGCTACAGCGACCGCTGGCATACCTACACGATGTTCCGCATGGCCGCCGACGGCACGGACATCCAGCAGCTTTCATGGAACGACGTGAACGAGTGGTTCCCGGCAGTCGCCAACAGCGGGTATCTGCTCTTTGCGCGCTGGGACTACATCGACCGCGACGCGGTTACGCACCAGAACCTCTGGTCCATGCGGCCGGACGGCACGAACCCCATGGCCGTGTGGGGCAACGAGACGCCCAAACCGCACTGCACCTTCCAGGCCAAGGCAGTGCCCGGCAGCGGCAAGATCGTCTGCGTGGCCTCCGCACATCACGCGATCACCGGCGGGCCGGTCATGTTGATCGATCCGACGGTCCATAACAACAGCGCGGACGCCGTGGCGCGTCTGACGCCGGGACACTATCCGGAATGCGAAAAAGGCCCGAACGGCGAGTGGTACAACGCGCCGTGGCCGCTCTCCGAGAGACTGTTTCTGGTGGCCTACAGCCGCGACAACCTGATGTATGAGCCCACCCGGCACAATCCCGACCACGCGCTCGGCCTCTATGTGCTGGACGCGGACGGAAACCGCGAGGTGCTCTACCGCGACGGTGTGATCGGCGCGACCTGTCCTACGCCGCTCGCGCCGCGGCCGGTGCCTCCGGAGATCCCCTCGATCAGCAATCCGCTACTGGCCAAACGCGGCCTGGGCGAGGTCTTTCTCTCCGACGTTTACGAGGGGCTGCCGCAGGTCAAGCGCGGCACGCTCAAGCAGATCCGCGTGGTGCAGGTGTTTCCGAAGACCACGCGGGATTCCAATGTGCCGCGCATCGGCGTCGCGGGCGAGGAGAATACGCGGGCGGTGCTGGGGGTGACGCCGGTCGAGGCGGACGGCTCGGCGCGGTTCCTCGTGCCGGCGGGCAAGGAGATCCTGGTGCAGGTGTTGGACGCAGACGGCTTCGCCTACCGCACCATGCGCTCCAGCACCTCGCTCATGCCGGGCGAACGCGTTTCGTGCGTCGGCTGCCACGAGAACAAGATGACCGTGTCGGCTGCGGCGCTGAAGGTGGTGGCCGCGATGAAGCGGCCGGCGGCTGAGCTTGTTCCCACGCCGGAATCGGGTCGGCCCTACGGCTTCGTCGAAAACGTGCAGCCGGTCTTCGACGCCAAGTGCGCGGCGTGCCACAACGACCGGGAGGCCAAGGGCGGCATCAACCTTTCTCGCACGATCACCGGCGCGAACGGTTACACCGCTTCCTACGAGAGCTTATGTTATGTGAAGGGCGCTGACGGCAAGCCGGCGCGGCGTTTGTCCAAGAAGACGGGGCGGCCGCTGGTGCCCTGCTTCCCGATGCGCAACCAGATCCAGGTGACGCCCGAGGGCGGAGCCGACGGCGCGATCGGCAGCGGGCTGGTCCAGATGCTCAAGGCCGGACACGGCAAGGTCGTTCTCGCCGCCGACGAGTTGTATCGCATCGCCACGTGGATCGACCTCAACGCAGTCTTCTACGGCGTTTACGAGCCCGCCGAGCAGCTGGCGATGCAGCGCGAAGGCAAACCCGTGCCGATGCCCGAGATCCAGTGAGGCGCGGCTGACGGCTTTCGATTTCTGATGCTCGGGAATCACCGCCTGTACGACGGTGGCCGAGGCGGCGATCTCCGAGACGGTCGTGGTGGTGATCTTTTGCATGATTAAGGTTCCTTTTTGAGAAGACGTCAATATCCAGAATCCAGAATTCAGAATCAAGAATGAACAGCCCATGCCCCACTAAGATAATTCTCTCATTCTGACTCCGGTCTCCTGCCATCTGCCTTCTGACTCCTGAATTCTGTATTCTGTCTCCCTTACACAGCCTCCTCGGTCTCGCCGTACATCTTGGGCGAATCGCTGTTCGCCTCGGTGGCCAGCGCCAGATCGCCGAACTTGCGGAACTGGACGAACGTCCCCGAATTCGGGGCCAGCTTGGCTTTCACACCCAGGCCGCTGTTGGCGAGCGGGTTTTCAAGCTCCTTGTCGGTCATCTCGTCGAAAGCCCGGTCGAAATAGCCCTGGACCGTGCCTTTCATGGTGGTAGAGTCCATAATCCTCCTTGATTGTGAGCGAACGGGAAAACCATTCGGCCCCTTAATAGTCGGGGGAAAGTGGTAAAGTTGGGGGGAGTGGAGAAGTTCTAAAAGCTCGGGGTTACGAGAATTATTAAGTGTGGGGGAAGGAAGTGCTAAACAGTATGAATGCATGGGTTCGTTTGTTGGGGAAGGGGAACGGGCTTGAAACAGGATATGGGGTGTGCTACTGTTCAGAGCATGTTGGGGAACGGCATGGTGGAATACGATCGCACCAAGTGTCTGGCAAAGGGGGACTGATATCACCGGTCGCGATTAAGTTAACGACGCAAGTTGTTATCATCACCTTTTTCGGCTTCTAAATACGGGGTTTGAGAGGAAAATGAACAGAATCAATGGCGATCTGCTTGCTTCACCGACATACTGTCCTTATGCAGCTGGTAAATGCGACCAATCATTTGCTGGACATACACCACGTGCGGCTTTCTTCATCTATCCTTCGACGCCTCCTTTGCTGGCCCAGACCGTTAGAGAAGCGGTGAGGCACCTACAGCAGTATTCCGCTGACGAGAAATGGCTGACGTGGGAGAACCTGCCAATTACGGGACAAATCATTTTTTGCGAAGTCTGTAAAGCGATGCGCAGTTCACGGTCGATCGTAGCCAACATCACAACGTTGAATTTCAATGTACTTTTTGAGATCGGTTATGCTCTCGGCTTAGGTAAGCCTGTCTTGCCTGTTCGTGACACGTCATATGAAAAGGACAAGAAGCTTTTTGATGAAATAGGCGTTTTCGATGTTTTAGGCTATTCTGATTTCGCTAACAGTGGTGATCTTGTGTCGGCCGTCCAGAGTCGACGAGATGTGCAGCCTCCAATTCAACAAGTTCCAGAACGCAATAGGTCACAACCGATTTTCTACATGCGGGCTCCAATAGAGAATGACGGAAGTATCCGCATTCTATCGGAACTCAAAAAATCAAGTTGTCCATTCCGCTCATTCGATTCACGGGAAACACCGCGTCTCTCACTTCACGAGGCATTCAAGCAAGTGCATAGTTCAACAGCAGTTGTCGCGCACTTGTTGGACCCACAGCGTACAGGTGCAAACGCCCATAATGCTCGTTGTGCTCTCATTTGTGGACTTGCAATGGCGACAGACAAGTACGTACTGATGCTTCAAGAAGGCGTTTTGACGCATCCAATCGATTACCGTGACATCATAGTGTCTTATGAAGATGTGTCTGTGATTCCACATGCAATTTCAAAGATAGTGCGAGCGACAGCAGAACTCATTTACAACGCTCCAATAGTGGCAACCAGAACTCCTGAAAAAATATTGGATCGAATTGATCTGGGCGATGTGGCCGCAGAAAATGAGATACAGGCTCTTTCGTCGACCTACTTTGTCAGAACACCGCAGTTCATGCAGGCTCAGCAGGGCCATGCAAGGCTTGTCATCGGAAGAAAGGGGTCGGGTAAAACCGCATTGTTCTATGGACTGAGAAAGGCCGTTTCTAGCGGGAGAAGCAACCTAGTGCTTGACCTCAAACCAGAAGGTCATCAGTTCGTCCGACTGAGGGAAGTTGTTTTGGCAAGACTGTCCGAAGGTCTTCAACAGCACACGCTATCTGCATTCTGGCATTACCTTTTGCTACTAGAGGTGGCAAAGAAGCTAATTGAGCGAGAGGCACTTTCAGCTTGGCGTGACCCATCCGCCCTTGAAGAGTTCCGTGCATTAGAACACCAATACGATACCCATGCGGCTGGCTCCGAGGGCGACTTTTCGGAACGACTTATGGGGCTCATCAACCGGCTCGCAGACGCGTTTGAACAGCACACTCCAGAAGGACTAACAGGCGCGTCACTTACAAGAATGATTTACAGGGGGGATATTTTGGCGCTTTCAGACGTCGTAATTCGACGGCAAGCCTCAAGAGGAAACCTTTGGATACTGTTTGACAACATCGACAAAGGTTTTCCGACACATGGGTTGACGAAAGAAGACGTGTTAATCTTTAGAGGTCTTCTCGAAGCTTCACGCGCGCGCGCGACCGGCCAGTGCAACACCTGATGTTTTGAAAACGGCCACGCGGTGAAGTACACTTCCTTCTTGTGATGAACAAGGAAGGAGACTAAGTGTCTTACACGCGCGTGACCGAGATAGAGC
>Ga0209098_1000190_pt1 | contig 69244 bp, 58 predicted proteins | sample AD_JPNHW1_MetaG_FD_184429 | JGI IMG/M metagenome (GOLD analysis project Ga0209098, IMG submission 184429) | Active sludge microbial communities of municipal wastewater-treating anaerobic digesters from Japan - AD_JPNHW1_MetaG (SPAdes) (version 2) | ecosystem: Engineered > Bioreactor > Anaerobic...
ACATCCTTTGGTAAAGAAGTTATTACATGTTCGCAAAAAGTAATAAATATGGTAATGATACCTCAGTTATCTATTGGCAAATAATATTTTGGCAAATAGTGCGGAGATTTAAATTTTAAGGTACTAAAGGATTTGGACATAACCAGGAGTTTAATATTACGGTACGCCTGTCCGCCGAACAGACCGGCTATACCTTGTTTTTCGCACTAATTATTATTTTACAAATATTACGCTGCTCTGCACCTAACTAATAATATTAAAAAAACGATAGGGTTGCGTATTAGAAGCTATTGAATGCGAGATCTGGGGTTTTATTGTCATCATTAATATTATTAGCACCTCAAAAAATGATTTAGCCAAAATTTTTAATTTGGAATTTGTGATAAAAAACTATATTTACAAATCAATTTATCATGGCTGATCCGACTAAAAATTTCATCGTTTACAAAGCCTCTGCAGGCTCGGGTAAAACGTACACCCTCGTGAAGGAATACCTGAAACTTGTATTGGCTGACCCGAACAAGTACCGTCATATTCTCGCGGTAACATTTACCAATAAGGCTGCTTACGAGATGAAAAGCAGGGTGATCACCTGTCTGAAACTCCTGTCAGATATGGGTGACGGGAATATTTCAGAAAAGGAAAAGCAGGAAATCAGAACAAAAAATGCTACGCTGATCCGCGAACTTTCTGTTGCTTCAGGACTAAATGAATCCGAACTGGCTGCCAGGTCAAACATGGTACTGCATAAAATTCTTCATAATTATTCTGATTTTGCTATTAGCACCATCGACAGCTTTGTCCAAAAAATTATACGGACCTTTGCCTATGATCTGAAATTAGCACAGAATTTTGAAATTGAACTTGATTCGGAACGGGTATTATCCGAAGCAGTGGATGTTTTATTTAGCTATGCAGGCTCTGATGAAGAAATTACCAGCATACTCATCGAGTTCATCAAACAAAAAATGGATGATGGCCAGAACTGGGATATTGAGAACGACCTGAAAACTTTTGCCGGGCAGCTGCTCAAAGAAGATACGCAGAAATACATTGCCTTATTCAGCAACATGGATCTTGAGGTTTTTCCCAAAGCAATAAACGGTGCTTTTGCCAGGAGAAATTTATCCGATAAAAATGCCAGAAAACTTGCCGCGGATATTCTGAAAATAATTGCTGATAATAATATCGATCCGAAAAGTTTTTACCAGGGAAACAGAGGGATTCCTGCGTTTTTTCAACAGTTAGCCCAAAATGGTTTACGGGCAGCTTCGCCAAATTCATATTGCGCTAAAGCGGTAGATGAAGATGTCTGGTACAGCAAAAGCACCCCGGAAACTGAAAAGCAGAAGATTGATGCCATAAAAGATACGATCGCCGGGGCATACACCGCAGTTTTGCCCATGCATGCCGATTATCTGAACCTCACGGTCATCATTAAAAGTCTTTATCCTTTGTCGCTGCTAAGTCAGATCGAAAAAGAAACCGAAGCGATCAAAGCCGATGAGAACCTGATTTTTATCAGCGATTTTTATCGCAAAATTAATGAACAGTTGCTCAACGAGCCCGTGCCATTTATTTACCAGAGGGCAGGAGAAAAGTACGAACATTATTTTATTGATGAGTTTCAGGATACATCGGTACTGCAATTCCAGAATATGCTGCCGCTCATCGAAAATGCCATGGCATCGGGTAATGCAAATCTGATTGTCGGCGATGGCAAACAGGCAATCTACCGCTGGCGCAGTGGTGAAGTCATGCAATTTGCTGCCTTGCCGGAGATCTATAAAAAACCGGAATTAGCACATTTTAATGATATCGAAAAAGCGATCACACGGAATATCATCAATTATGAGGATTACGCTGATGGCATTAAAAATGTAAACTATCGTACGAAATCAGAAATAATAAATTTCAACAATGGTTTGTTTGAATTTTTGGCTGCAGAATTATTAGACGATGATAAAAAGAAAATATATGACAATAATGTTCAGCAGGTAAAGCCCGGGAATATTGGTGGATATGTGCGCATAAGATTTTTTGAGGGCGGCGAAACGTATGCCGATGAGCAACTGAATAATATTCTTGAGATAATTACGGAATTGAAGGCGGCGAAAACTTCTTTGAAAGATATCGCGGTCATTTGCCGTGCCAACCAGCAGGCAGCCGATATTGCATCATTTTTGCTGCATAACGGAATCGACGTAGTCTCCAGTGAATCCCTGCTTTTAAGCTCTTCTCAGAAAGTTAATTTTATCATTTCACTATTCCGATATTTAAATAGTCCCGATGATGAACTGGCTGCCGCTTTTATCCTCTATTATTTGCAGGATAATTATCAGACGGAGTACAATCTGAACCGGCTGATCCTGATGTACCAATCCTTAAAAAAGGATCATCAGCAAAAATATCCTTTAAATGAAATTTTTAAACTTTTTAATATAGAGATCGACTGTGGCAAAATTTCTTTAATTCCGCTGTACGATCTGTCCGAGTATTTGATCAGATTATTTGACTTTACCGGGAAGCCGGATCCTTTTGTGATTTATTTTCTGGATGCCGTCAACGAATTTGTCAGTAACAATACTCCCGGCATACCTGATTTTATTGAATGGTGGGATGATAAGGGCGCGGGAAAATCTATCGTGGTTCCGGACAAACTGGATGCGGTAAAAATTATGACGATACATAAGGCTAAAGGGCTGGAATTTCCCGTTGTTATTTATCCTTTTGCTGATGAATCGGTAAAAACAAAAGGCGCAAGTATCTGGGTGGAAAACACATTTGGCTACTGTCCGGAAATACCCGCATTTCCTATCAATGTTACCAAAAAAAGTCTTGAAGGTACTTCTTTTGAAAACTATTATTTGCAGGAAAACAGCAATGCAAAACTCGACATGTTGAATATTTGCTATGTGGCGCTTACTCGGCCCGAAGACCGGCTTTACATACTCTCAAAAAAATATGACAACGACAGAGGGGCGGGCTTTGGTTTTCTGCTGAAAAAATATTTAAAGCATATTGAAAAGTGGGATGAAAATTCCGATGTGGTTGAATTTGGGGATTCACTGGTTCCCCCTCCTTTGGTTAAACAACCCGAAAAGAACAACACGGTGATACCCGAAAAGATTTTTTCATCCGGCTGGGCCGACAAGATGGTCATACGATATAATTCATCAATTTTGTGGGAGGATGAAGAAACTGCTAAAAGTATTTCGTGGGGCAATGTTATCCATAAAATATTGTCTGAGATACGCCAGGCAGAGGACACTGCCGGCGTAATAGCCAGAATGGTTTTAGAAGGAGTTATCAGCGATACGGATGCTGAAAAGATTAATAAATACCTTGATGAATTGATGACTAAACCGGAATTTAAGAAGTTTTTTGAGCCCGGCCTGAATGTCTTGACAGAGGCGGAAATCCTTACGCCTGCCCATGAAGTTTACCGGCCCGACAGGATCATTTTTGAAAAAGATAAAAACTTCATCATCGATTTTAAAACCGGCGCTGTGAAGGAAACACACAAAACCCAGATCACCAATTACGCTGATTTATTGGTGGAAATTAATGGTAAGCCCGTTGAAAAATACCTGATATACCTTCGTGAAGATGTTAGTATTGTAAAAGTGTAATTTCGATTTTAACAAAGGTAGTGTTGTTTTGAACCTGAAAACTCAAACTTTATAAAAGGGGACTACAACTAAATCATTTGAAAGGCTGAATGCCTTGAATCCGCTATAGTATAAGCCCGTTCACTGTCGTCAGCCTAACTGAAAATTTCACATCCCTTTCTGCTCAAAATAAAGTTTTAGCAGTTTTGCTACATATTTCCCAAACACATCAAACTCAATATTTATTACCGTTCCTTTTTTGAAGTTGTGAAAGTTGGTTACTTGGTATGTGAAGGGGATGATCGCAACAGAAAACTGTCCCGGCAGTGAATCCACAACGGTTAGGCTGACACCGTTGACCGATATAGAACCTTTTTCAACCGTGATATTTTGTTTGCTCGCGTCGTAATCAAACCAGAATTTCCAGCTCCCGTCCATTTCTTCAACTTTGTTGCAGACTGCGGTCTGGTCCACATGCCCCTGCACGATATGCCCGTCGAAACGGGCTTCCATCAGCATGCTGCGCTCAAGGTTCACTTCGTAGCCGGTGTCCCATGTGCCGAGGTTTGTTTTATCCAGTGTTTCCTGGATGGCTGTTACCACATATTGCGATTTTTCAGGATCAACTTTTACCACCGTAAGGCAAACGCCATCATGGCACATGCTCTGGTCTATTTTAAGCTCTTTGGCAATTGGAGTTTCAATAGTAATATGGATATTGGTGCGGTCGCGCTCAATATTTACAACCTTGCCGGTGGTTTCTACGATTCCTGTAAACATGATGATTTGTGATTTTAGATTTTTAGCAAAAGTAGCAAAAAAGAATAATTATTTTCCGTATCTTAGAAAATGTCTAATTTTGAAATAAAATTTTTCAAATGATATTCAGACCAATGCGTTTTTTTACAATTTTGATGTTATCTGTTCTGTTCTTCGCTGTGTGTGCAGTTTCTTGCAAAACGGCGTCACAAAAAGAAAACAAACCGGCGGCCGTTGCTACAAAATTCCTTAATCATTTGAGGATGTTCGAGTTTGACGAAGCCCGCAAATATGGAACGGAAGCCACAGGCAAGATGCTCGACATGTTTTCGATGATGCTCGAAATGAGCAAAAAAAATGGTAAAGAGCCTGATACTCCTCCCAAAGCAATCGATATTCAAGTGGTGAAAACCGCTATTGACGGGAAAAATGCTGTTGTAACCTATAAAAATGAAGAAGGCAAAGAGCAACAATTAGATCTTGTAAAAGTAAAAGGAAAATGGCTGGTAAATATGAAAAAAGAAACGCCGGCTTTGACTCCAACTAATAAAGGATAGTGTTACATTACCTAACAGCCTGACTCAGCCGCGGCGGACTAACAGCCTCCCAGCCTCCCAGCCTCCCTTCATTCTTTAATCCAGATTTACAATATTATTTTCGTGCTCGATAATAAGCATGGTCATATCCACAAGCTGGCCGATAGTTTCCACAGGGTGTTTCACCACATATTTACCAATGGTTTTCAGTTCGATATTCAGGGAATATTTCTTTTTGAAAATTTCTATCAGTTCGAGGAACATTAAGGAATCACCGCCGAGGTCCCTGAGAATATTTGTTTTTTCGTTCAGGGATGCCGCATCAACTTCGCATTCTTCAGTAAAAAAACTGTAAACGGTTTCTTGTATTTCGTTCCGGGTATTTTTGCTAATCTTTGCCATCAGTTTAAATTTTGCACAAATTTACTGATATTTTTTAATTACCAAAACGGCATTATGTCCTCCAAAAGCAAATGAATTGGATAAGGCACAGTTAACCTCCTGATTTCTTAATGTGTTAGGAACATAATCAAGATCAAGTTCGGGGTCGGGTTGGTCGAGGTTGATAGTAGGGGTGATGATGCTGTTCATTATTGTTTGTAAGGTAATGATCAGTTCTATAGCCCCGGCAGCGCCGATGGTGTGGCCTGTCATTGATTTGGAAGATGATACCGGGATATGATACGCGCGTTCTCCAAAAACTTTTTTAATGGCAAGGGTTTCATATTTGTCATTCAGCGTAGTAGAAGTTCCGTGTGCATTGATGTAATCTATCTGTGAAGAAGAAACATTAGCATTTTTCAGTGCCAGTTCTATGGCGTGGGCGATACCTTCGCCGTCTTTCATCGGCGCCATGATATTATAGGCTTCACTTGAAATGGCATAACCTGCGATCTCTCCATATATTTTAGCGTTGCGGGCTAATGCTGATCGTTCCGATTCCAGTAACAAAACCCCGGCGCCTTCGCCAATCACGAAACCATCGCGGTCTTTCGAAAAAGGTTTGCTCGCTTTTTCAGGATGGGTATTTTCTGTTGAAAGCGCGTACAGGCTGTTAAACCCGTCAATTTCTTCTTTATTGACGGTAGAGTCGGCTCCTCCAACGATCACAACATCAGCGCTCCCGTTTTTTATCATGTCATAACCCAGCCCGATGGCATACGCCGAGGAAGCACAGGCAGAAGAAACGGTGAAATTGGGCCCCTGAAGTTTATATTCAAGTGAGATCCATGCAGACATGGCGTTATTCATACTTTTCAGTATGCGGTTCTGGTCGGTGGTCCCTTTTTCGGCAGAGGTATTGGCAGTAGTAACCACTCCGAGAATTACCCCGCAACGGTCTTTGTCCATCTCGTCAAAATTGATCCCGCTCAGGGTTACTGCTTCTTTTGCACAGACAAAGCATGCCTTGGTGATGCGTGTCATTTGTTCGGCAGACCTTTTTTTGATGTAAGCGGGCCAGAGGGTGTCAAATTCCGGGGGTATCTCTGCTGCTATCTGAGTTTGGCAAGGGCTAGCGTCAAATAAAGTGATTTTTTTCACACCGCTCTTTCCTGCTTTGAGGTTTTCCCAGTTGGTTTGTAGATCCAATCCAAGCGAACTGATCATACTCATTCCTGTAACAACAACTCTTTCCATTTCTTAACTATTTTATTGTTTCTTTGGCAATGGCAAATGGCCCTTTATCTGTATTCATATATTCTTTGGCAGCGTATTCAAGTGTTTCACTGTCGCAGGCACCATCGTTTACTAACTGCTGCGCTTTTTCAACGTAAGCTTTTTTTAATCTTCCCAGGATCTTGAAATAATATTCATCTTTTTCGGGGACAATATTCATCGCATTTCCGACACTTCCATCGTGGTAATTATAAAATCCGGTTTTGGTTTTTATACCCAGCATATTTTTCGAACAAAGTTCTTCGAGCTCATCCAGCATTGCATGATAAGCGTCTCTGTTTCCGGCCGTATAATTTTTAATGGATTGCAGCATCACATCATTTCCCACCAAATCAAAAAATTTAAAGATACCTTCCGGAAAAAGGTATTCTGCAACCATGGCATCGATCTGTTCATAAGACATAACCCCTTCGTCAGCGATCAGAAAAGCCTCATTCTGTACTTCAAGAAAAAGCCTGTTCAGCCAAAATGCATTTTTCTCATCCTGAAGTAACTGCTTTTTATCTGTCTTTTCACAAAATCCCTTTATTTTTTCGATGGTTTCGGCTGAGGTTTGTCCTGTTTTAATGAATTCAACAATGTTTTTCAGTTTTACCGGATAGAAAAAATGTAAACCGATAAATCTGTCATTAAACGCGGGATCGGGGATAAGTTGCGAAGGCAGGAATGATGAAGAATTGCTTGCCAGGATGCATTTGCCTTTTAAAATAGGAATTATGTCCCAATACATTTGTCGCTTTTTAGCAATATCTTCCCAAATACATTCGATGACCAGGTCACAGCCGTTCAGGTTTTCCACCTTATGGTTTATGACAACCGAATTTTGTTTTGTTATCACTTGCTGATCATCGATCAATCCGCACTTATGCAGCCTTTTAATTTTTTTCTCAAAAGATTGCTGAAGTGCAACTGTTTCGGTCTCATCAATACATATCCATACGATCTCATAATCGTAGCCGATAAGAAAATTAAAAATATCAGTACCCATCCTACCGGCACCGATTATTCCTATCTTGTTTATTCCGATTGTAGAACTATCAGATATCATCTTGCGAGAACTAACAGGTTTAAAATCAATAGGTTTTTAGAACTAACAGGTTTAAAATCATAAGGCTTGTAGGTTTTTTATTTGTAAACCTGTTAGCTCTAAAACAGGTTTAAAATCAACAGGTTTTGAGGACTAACAGGTTTCAATTAATAAATTTGGAGGCTTTTATTATTTGTAACCCTGTTAGTTCTAATAAATTTTGTAAACCAGTTAGTTCTAATCTACAAATTAACTGCCTCTACTGATTTTATTTCCGGGATCGCCTTTATTACCGCAGCTTCCACTCCGTTTTTCAGGGTCATCAGGCTCATGGGGCAGCTCCGGCAGGCACCGTGTAGTTCAACATTTACCACGTTGTCGTCGGTAAGTTCGATAAAACTTATATCTCCACCGTCAGCTTCCAGGTAAGGCCTGATCTGGCCAATAACATTCTGAACTTTCTGAATTAATTCTTCTTTTGTTGCCATATTATTTATTGAGTTAAGGTTTATGATTTTGTTCTTAATTTTTTTTACAACTACAGCCTTCTGAATTTTTCATAATATCTGCAATTTCTTTGAATTCACTCCAGATCGAAAGTTGCCTGCTGAGTTCTTCGGCAAGATGCATGAATGCCTTGGCTTCAGGTGTGTTGTCTTTTACAGCAACCGGTTCGCCCTGGTCTGCTGAATCGCAGATATCCTGAACGATTGGTATCTGGCCAAGCAAGGGTGTCTTCATTTCTTCAGATAGTCTGTTTCCGCCATCCCTGCCAAAAAGGAAATATTTATTTTCTGGCAGTTCGGCAGGGGTGAAGTACGACATGTTTTCTATAAGTCCCAGCACCGGCACTTTTATCCCTTCCTGACGGAACATATTGATGGCTTTCCGGGCATCTGCCAGTGCTACTTCCTGTGGCGTGGTGACAATGGCAACTCCGGCAACATTCAATGTTTGAACTAAAGTCAAATGAATATCCCCTGTGCCGGGAGGTGTGTCAACAATCAGGTAATCGAGCGGCCCCCATTCAACATCGGTAAATAATTGTTTCAGGGCATTTGATGCCATAGGCCCGCGCCAGATCAGCGCTTTTTCAGGGTCGACAAAAAAACCGATGGAAATAAGTTTTATTCCGTATTTTTCCATGGGGAGTATCCTTGTCTTACCTTCCTCTTCGTACGCTTGCACCTGCTCTTCCATCAGATCAAACATCAATGGTACCGAAGGTCCGTAAATATCAGCATCAACCAACCCGACACTGGCTCCCGTCTTTGCCAGTGAAACAGCCAGATTGGCTGCAACGGTGGATTTTCCGACGCCTCCCTTGCCTGAGGCAACAAGCACAATGTTTTTTACCTGCGGCAAGATATTTTCTTTTTGTTTTTGCTGCTGCCCCGCCTTGACTTTTGCCCCCAGTTCAACAGTTACATTTAGTTCTGTGCTGACATTGTTTTTTATTGACTCAATACATTCGTTTTTGAGTTTTTCTTTCAATGGACAGGCCGGTGTTGTGAGTATCAACTTGAATTTTATCTCTTTTCCATCAATCTGAATGTCTTCGATCATTCCCAAACTCACCAGGTCTTTATGTAGATCAGGATCCATGACATTGCCTAATGCTTTGATTATTTGCTCTTTAGTGATTGTCATTAATTCTTATTTAGATTTTGTAAAGATAGTAATTATTGTGGTTCAAAAATTATTAAATGTTTTTTTTTATTCACATTTACCGCAAACTTAGAAAATGTCGCCTATGACTTTAAAAATTTTACCATAACCTTTTTGTCATAAGAAGTTGCTTGTACTTATAGGTATTTTTATGAAAAAATCAGATGAATGCTTATAAAAATATTGTGAAAATCGAAAATACGCCGACATCTATGTTTGGTAAAATAAAAAAAGAAACTATTTTTTTTGGTTGCGGAATAGAAAAAATGAATATATTTGCACCCGTTGGAGAGATGGCCGAGTGGTCGAAGGCGCACGCCTGGAAAGTGTGTAATCGTCAAAAGCGGTTCATGGGTTCGAATCCCATTCTCTCCGCAAGTTTTTTAGGGTACTCTGTTAATAACATATTATATTCAAGCACAAAAGACACCTTGAGTTCTAGATATCATTTCGGAGTTTGGACCATTTTTGGTTTGTTTATGGTGTTGGTTTATATAGGGTTAGGTTTTTTTGTGATGTTTTTTCCTCAATTCAATCAACGGTTTAATATTCCTCCTGAATATAGCGGCATTAAAATATTTTTCAGCATATTTCTTATCGGCTATGGAATTATCCGTTTCATGCGTCTGTTACCTAAACTAAAAAACCACCAAAAACATGAAGAAGAATAATAATTTTCGCTATGCAATTATCATAGTAATTGCAGTTTTGTTTGCCGGTTGCGGGTCTTCCGGTAAAATTGACGAAACACCTACCAGTGGAAATATTAAAATATCAGTGGATGAGTCCTATTCCCTGATCATGGACACACAGGTGTCGACTTTTGAAGCTATTTATGCTTATGCGGTAATTAATTCGGCTTATAAAAATGAGGCGGATTGTTTTGCCGATCTCCTGAATGATTCTGCCAGGCTTATTGTTGTTAACCGCAAACTCACAGCCTCGGAAGAACAGAAACTGAACAGTCTGCAACTCATCCCAAAGACCGTAAAAATTGCCTATGACGCCCTTGCCATAATAATTAATAAACAGAATCCGGATACCATCTTCACCTACGAACAAATAGAAGATATTTTCAAAGGAAAAGCAGGTAAATGGAGTGACCTGAAGTCTGATTCGAAAAATGGCGACATCACTGTTGTTTTTGATAATAACAAATCTGGGAACCCCAGATATTTCAAGGAAAAATTTAAATTAAGCAGTAAATTCCCGGAGTATTGCTATGCGGTTAATTCGAATGAAGAGGTAATTAATTATGTTCAGAAAAACCCCGGCGCTATTGGCATTATCAGCGTGAACTGGATCAGTGACACCCAGGATTCCGTATCCATTGATTTTCTGGACAAGATAAAAGTAGCAGGTATTTCAGACGAAGGTAATCTCGATGGCCCGTTTCTTAAACCCTATCAGGCTTACATTGCAGATGGTTCTTATCCGTTTGTCCGCGATGTGTATATGATCAGCAGGGAGTATTTCAACGGGCTTGGCACAGGTTTTGTTCAATTTGTTGCCGGTGAAAAGGGACAACGAATAATATTAAAATCAGGACTTGTTCCGGCAACCATGCCAATAAGATTGGTACAAATAAAGAAAGACTAAAGAAAATGGAGGTAAAACAAATGAAAACAAGAACAAAAAAATCAGTTACAATTGTTTTTTTAATCGCAATGTTTTTTTGCACGTCTGTGATGGCGCAGCCCTCGCATCCTGACTTATTAAAAGCCCGGGCTTTTACAAACAGTGAACAATTCGACTCGGCTAAGGAAGCTTTCGAAGCCTTGCTGAAGAGTCAGCCCAATAATGGTGATGTGTATTTTTATTATGGTGAAAACTACCTGATTGAGTATTATAATGATACTGTTTATACTTCAAAGACCGGTGCGATGAATGAAGCCGAAAAATTATTTAAAAAAGCCCTTGAAGTAGATCCGGGCAACACAGCAGGTTATGTGGGCATGGGCAAGATTTGTCTGATGAAAAATGATGAAGCCGGCGCCGAAAAATACTTTGCGGATGCACAGGCAAAATTTCCAAGTAAAACCAATAAAACATCAACAATACTGCCTGACAAACAAGCCCGGACCCTGGCAAAAATAGCTGAATCATACATTATTGTTCAACGAAAAAAAAATGTAACCAAAGCGCTCGAATTACTCCTGAAGGCAGTGGAACTTGACGGTAAAAACCCCGAAGTGTACCTTTTGTTAGGTGATGCCTATCTTGAAAATAACGATGGCTCCAATGCTATTTCACAGTACAAAATGGCACAGGAACTTAATCCGAAATCACCTTCGGCCAAACTACGCCTGGGAAACCTGTGGATACGGGCGCGAAACTATACAGAAGCTATTGATTATTACAAAGAAGCTATTGAGATCGATCCTAATTTTGCCCCGGCATACCTTGAACTGGGTGTCTTGTATTCCAAAGCAAACCAATTGGAACTTTCGATGCAGAATTTTAAAAAATACCTGGACATCTCAACCAATGTTTCTGCAAAAATTAAGTATGTCAATGTGCTTATTGAATCACAAAAATATAAGGAGGCCATAAATCAACTTAACGAGATTGCCAAGAGTGATACCACGCGAAATGATCTCAACCGCGCCTTTGCTTATTGTTATTATGAAACTGCTGATTATCCCAACGCCCTGGCATATATAAGTAAATTTTTCAGCAAAGCTGATCCTGAAAAAGTTCTGGTCAGCGATTATACTTATTTTGGTAAGATACTTTCAAAAAATAAACAGGATTCCCTCGCTATTGTTAAATTCGAGGATGCATTAAAAATGGACTCCAGCCAGTATGACATTTATTCTGAAATAGCTAACTCTTATACCAAACTCAAAAAATTTGACAAGGCGGCAGAAAATTATCAGAAAAAAATAGAGCGTGGTACAGCATCCCTTGCTGATTATTATAAATTAGGACTGGTATATTATAATATGAAAAACTGGGTGAATGCAGACGAGACTTATAAATATGTAACGGAGAAAAAAGCTGATTTTATGAACGGAAAGGCCTATTACTACAGGGGACTTGTGAATGCGAATATCGATTCCACTGGGGTAACCTGGCAGGCAAAACCCTATTTTGAATCCTATATCGAAATAGTTAAAAATGATTCGGTGAAGTACACCAACGACCTCATTACCTGTTATGATTACTTAGCATCGTATTATTTCCTTGGCCCCGAGAAAGTGATATGTAAGGCTAGATATTACTGGGAAAAAATAATTATGCTGAAACCCGATAATGAAAAAGCTCTTGATCTGCTCAAAGAAACTAAGGATGCCAAATGCCTCTGATGCTGAAAAATAAAAAAACTGAAGGCCTTATGCTGAATCGCGTAAGGCCTTTTTTTACCGTTTACTTTTTTTCAACAACCGAAAACTGTTTTATGGGTAAATCACCAAAATAAAAAGATAATTTTGCAGTTAAATAAAAAATTATTTTGCTGATTTTATTTAAAAAAAGAGAGTATATTTGTCGCTCCAAAAAAAATAATGGTTTAAAAAATTTAATTATAAACAAAAAATCTAAAAAAAATGAGTAAGAAAAATGTTCAAGGTGGTCAGTCACTGAAAGAGGCCTTACAATCAGCTTTTGCCTCTGGCGCAATTCTGGTAGCGTTAATTGTATCTATTCTGGTTTACAAGCTTGTGATGGGTAATCCTGCCAATTTTCAGGGAGGTAATCCTGAAGGTTCTCCCTTACCAGGCAACTTCTTAGCTATGATTTACAAAGGCGGATTTATTGTTCCTATATTAATGACGTGTGTACTGTGCGTTTTGATTTTTACCATTGAAAGATGGGTTATGTTGAGAAAAGCCAGGGGAACCAGCCGTATCAATCAGTTTGTAAAAAATATTCAGTCGCATCTCGCTTCCAATAACATTGATGATGCAATTGCAGCATGTAACAAACAAAAAGGTTCAGTAGCCAATGTTATGAGAGCAGGTCTGAGTAAGTTTAAAGAATTGAAATCAGATACAGTTCTTGAAAAAGACCAGAAAGTATTGGCACTGCAGAAAGATATGGAAGAATCCACAGCTTTGGAATTACCCATGCTGAACAAAAACCTTGTAATCTTATCAACCCTTGCTTCTATTTGCGTACTTATCGGTCTTATCGGTACTGTACTTGGTATGATCCGTGCATTCGCAGCATTGGCTTCTGCAGGTTCACCCGATGCTTTGGCACTGGCCACCGGTATTTCGGAAGCTCTTATCAATACCGCATTTGGTATTACAGGTTCATGCCTCGCCATCGTGTTTTATAACTTTTTCTCAAGTAAAATTGATAACCTGACTTTTAAAATTGATGAAGCCGGTTTTAGCCTGGTTCAGACATTTGCATCAACGACAAAATAATTGATAAGAATTTAAAAGCAAATTTTTTGTAATATGGCAAAAATTAAATTAAAGAGAGCTCAACCCCACGTCGATATGACGCCGATGGTTGATTTATTCTCATTGCTTTTGACATTCTTTATGCTTACGGCATCATTCAGGCCACAGGAGGCCAAGGTTATAGACTCGCCTAGTTCGGTCTCGGAAAAAGCAACACCGGATAAGGATGTTATCTCGGTGTTGGTTTCCAACGACGACAAGGTGTTTTTCAGTATGGACAATGGAAAGGATACATCAGCACATTTCAGGAATCAACTGATTACCAAAATAAATGATATATATAAGTTGTCCCTTAATGAAAAAGATATCAAAACCTTTGGCCAGGGTTCTTCATTTGGTATGCCAATGAATAAACTTAAAGACTTCCTGCGTGAAGAAGATGCCGGCCGAAAAGAAGCAATGCAAACTGGAATTCCAATGGATACGGTTGGAACTCAGTATCCCGAACTCGCAATATGGGTTGCTTATGCCCGTGAACTTAATCCACTGGCTGAAGTTGCGATCAACGGCGATGCTGAAGCAAATTATAAAACCGTGAAAAAAGTAATGGATGTTATGCAGAATGCCGGAGTGAACAGATTCAACCTTGTGACGAACCTGCAGAAGGAAGAAGCTAAACTTGAGGATATTAAATAAGTGATAATATTAAACATTATAATATAAAATATCATGGCTGAAATAATAGAAAATACTGGCTCCGGTAAAAAAGAAGGCGGAAGACGGGTACCAAAGAAAATGGGAGCTCACATCGACATGACTCCCATGGTTGACCTGATGTGTTTGTTGATCACTTTCTTCATGCTGACAACCGCTTTCAGTAAGCCTAAGGTAATGGAAATCACCATGCCTGAGAAAGATAACACCGAAGATCCAAAAGATGCACCCAAGGTTGATGCCCAAAGAACATACTCTATTTTATTAACTGCCGATGACAGGGTTTTTTGGTATCATCATGGCGAAGTTCCTGAAGGACAAACATTCCCGACGACTATTAATAAAACAGATTTTAGTAAAGACGGATTGCGGAAGATTTTATTAAAGAAAAACGAAAAAGTCTTTACAGAAATTTTCGAACTGAAGGAAAAAGTGAAAAAAGGAGAACTGGTGCTTGAAGAAGATTCTTTAAATTCACAGATCAAGCGAATAAAAAAATCTGATAAAAAAGCGCCAATCATTCTGATTAAAGCCGACGAGAAAACCAAATATAAGAGTATAGTGAATGTGGTTGATGAAATGGCTATCTGCAATATTGCCAACTATGCTATCGTGGATATCGCTCCTGAAGAAGTGGCATTGATTGAAAAAGCACCTAAATAATAAAACTAAAAATTAATATTATGGCAGAAAATTTTGATATTAATACTGCTAAAAACCTCGATGAGATAGTTTTCCAGAAAAGGAATAAAGAGTATGGCGCTTATTATCTGCGGAAAGCGTACAAGAAATTTATGACCCGTTCGGTGATTATTTCAGTAGCGGTTTTATTGTTGGCTGTTGGTATCCCATTCTTTATTTTTAAGCAGACATATTCAGCCAATCAGGAGCAGGAAGTTGCTGTTGATATGATGAATATGAATGCACCTAAAGATGAAAATGCACCGCCTCCACCGCCACCTCCCCCTGAAGCTACCGTTGAACAGAAAGCAAAATTTACAGCGCCTATCGTTGTTACCGATACTACAGAAACCACAGAAATCAACCAGGACGACCTGAACAAAACAACTTCAAACGTAGTAGTAGTTGAAGAAGAAGTCGTGGTGGAAGAAGATAACTCGGAAAAAGTTATTGAAGAAGTTGTTGAAACACCGATTTTTACCGTTGTAGAAGAAATGCCTTCATTTCCCGGCGGTGATGAATCGCGTATCAAATTCCTTACCGAAAACATCAAATATCCGCAAATGGCAAAGGAAAGCGGGATTCAGGGAACTGTTTATGTAACTTTCGTGGTTGACGAAAAAGGAAAGGTTGCCGATGTCAGGGTATTACGTGGTATCGGTGGCGGCTGCGACGAAGAAGCAGTCCGCGTTGTAAAACTTATGCCCCCATGGAATGCCGGTAAACAATCAGGTAAACCTGTGAGAGTACAGTTCAACATGCCTATCAGATTTACATTAAATTAATTCTATGTAATCTTATAAAAAAGCCGCCTCATTTGGGACGGCTTTTTTTTGTACCTTGCAATTTGTTTTGTAATTTTGGAAAAAAAACAGACAATGAAGTTCCGTTTGTACATAGTATTATCTTTATTTTTATTTTTTATTTCTTCCTGCAGAAAGGAAATTCCTATACAGGAAATATACATCAGCGATACCACTACATACAATCCTACGCCTTATTCTATTGTTGTGCCCTGGTATTTTCCTACCCTGATGAACATCCCTGATGACAATCCCCTGACTGTTGAAGGGATATACCTTGGAAGATGCCTTTTTTATGATCATAGAATGTCAGGTCATCAAGTTCCGGATTCGCAGATGAGTTGTTCCAGTTGTCATTTTCAGGCAAAAGCCTTTGAATGCGGCACCGATGGCCCTTTTGCCGACGGACATCCCCTTGGTATCGGAGGAAACTATACCCCTCACTACATGCTGCCCTTATTCAATCTTGTATGGCATAATAACGGATATTTATGGAGCGGAGTGATTCGTCCGGATAATCCTGTTACTTCAAAGCGAAGGCTTGAAGACCTTGTATGGATGGGCGTGTACGCCAAGCATGAAATGTACAGTGATTCGAACCGGGCCAAAGCTGCCATACAGGGTATTCCCGGATACAAGCCCCTTTTTAAAAGAGCTTTCGGAACGGAAAACATTACTTTTGAGCTGATGGCAAAAGCCATTGGGCAGTTTATCAGGAGTATCGTGTCGTGTGATTCAAAATTCGATAAGTATCTGCTGGGACAAGGCTCGCTCACACCATCAGAATTAAGCGGCTTTGTACTTTTTACTACCGAAAATGGTGCTGATTGTTTTCACTGTCATGGAGGTGACGGAAACCCACTATTTTCTACCTATTTGTTTTATAATAATGGCAAAGACACCGTGTTCTCTGATCCGATGGACCATTATGGCGTTACAGGCGATCCGATGGATATAGGAGCCTACAAAGCCCCTACCTTAAGGAATTGCGAACATACAGGCCCTTATATGCACGACGGAAGGTTTGCGACACTTGATGAAGTTATTGATTTTTACAGCGAAGGTGTGCTATGGTCACCAAGCATTAGTTCACTGATGCATAAAGTAAATGATGGTGGCGCACAACTAACGAACCAGGAAAAAGCAGATTTGAAAGCGTTTCTCTTAACTCTTACCGACCAGACATTGTTGACCAACCCGGATTATGGACCTCCGCCTGAGTTTCCCTGATAATTGGTATGTTTACCATTGTAAATAGAAAAATTATTTTTTTAAAATATTGATCATGAAAAGAATATTAATTGTCATAGCTGTAATTTTCGGAGCTCAGATTAGCTTATTTGCCCAGTGGCAATCAACTGGCTTAATTGATACCTTCGCAATTAAAACGCTGGTGGTATACAGAGATTCTCTTTATGCCGGGACTGACGGTGCGGGAATTTTTTCAACATCGGACGGGGGAAATACCTGGGTGGCGAAAAATTCAGGGTTAACAAACCAGAGAATTAATTCTATTGCTTTTGATACGGCCGGGACCTTATATGCTGGTTCGAAAAGTCTATTATTATTTACATCGGCTGATAGCGGAAATACCTGGGCTGCTCATAATGCAGGCGGCACCGGTAACAGCATTTCCTCCATTACAGTTTTTGGTAATAATATCTTTGCAGGCGAAGCCGGTGATGGTGTCTTTCTATCAACAAATTCAGGAAACAGCTGGGCCGAAAAAGGTTTGTGCTGTGCATCTGTCTTGTCTCTTTGTGCCGATACTAACGGATATATTTATGCGGGAACTAATGCTCAAACAGTTTATCGGTCGGTCAGCCCATTTTCTGTTTGGACCAAGATGAACACCGGAATTTCCACAAATCCCGTGCGTGCACTTATTTCGTCCGGAGCTTTACTTATTGCAGGAACTTATGGAGGTGGCATTTATATTTCCAATAATCATGGCAATTCATGGTCTGCTGCTAATGACGGCCTTGGAGACTTAAATGTGATATCCCTTGTTGACAACGGGCAGAAAATGTTTGCCGGAACTGAAAGCGGCGGCATATTTATTAGTGTTGATCAGGGCCTGAGCTGGATGCCGGTAAATGATGGCCTTACCGATTTAAATGTAACGGCCCTGGCCATTTGCGGCAATTATCTATATGCCGGATTATCAAATGGAGAAGTTTGGAAACGCCCGTTAGCAGAATTTACGGATATCAGCGAATTACCGAGTAAAGGAATTTTTGAAATATTCCCCAATCCTGTTGCCGACAAGCTGTATATAAAGATTTTTGATTACACAGATACTACAGTAGAAATTTATTCCCTGACGGGACAACGTAAATACGTTTTAGAACAAAAAAGCCCATTATCAGCGATAGAAATTGATGATTTTGCCCATGGTATTTATTTGATAAAAGTTCATAATTTAAAAGGAATCCAAACATTGAAATTTATAAAGAACTAACTTTGCATGATAAAATTAAAAAACTAAAAAAAATCAGCTATGAAAAATTACTTAGTCATATTAATTTGTTTCCTGCCCTTACTCTGGAGCTGCAATAATGCAAGCGAAAACGGAGAAGGCGATCTTGACCCCAAAGACCAGCAGATAAAAGAACTGCAGTCGCAACTGGCCGAAAAAGATGCCAATGTCAATGAGATGTTCAGTTTTATTAATGATGTGGAGGATAACCTGAATACCATTGAAGCCAGCCAGATGAAAATCTCCGAATCGAAAAAGGGTAACAATGAAGTGGAACAGGATGTGAAAGAAAGCATCATGGAACATATTACGAACATCAATACTCTTTTGGAGAAAAACAAGGAACTCATCAAAAAACTGGAAGGGGCGCTTCGAAATTCCAACATGAAAGTTGATGCCTTACAGAAGACCATAGACCTGCTCAACCAGCAGATGACACAGAAAGATGCAGAAATTGCCGACCTGAAAGTACAATTAGAAAAACTGAATTTTACCGTGGCAGAACTCAACACTAAAATTGAAGATCTTACCGGACAAAACGAAGAAAAAGCTCAACTCATCGATCAGCAGGACGTAGAGCTTAACACGGCCTATTATGTCGTGGGCGTGCGAAAAGAACTGAAAGCCAAAGGTGTTATTACCGGAGATAAAATCTCTCAGAAAATCAACCCCGAAAATTTCACAAAAATCGATATCCGAAAAACTACGGAGATCCCCATGAATGTTAAGAAAGCCAAGTTGTTGTCTACACATCCCGAAGGCAGCTATACCATGCTGAAGAACGGTAAGACCATCGACAAACTGGTGATAAACAATCCGAAAACTTTCTGGAGTATTTCTAAGTTTTTAGTAATTGAATTGGATTAAACCCAACTAAACCATTATCCTGCCTGGCTGAGCCACTCAGAAAGGATCGCACACTTTTGTTGCTTAATTGAGGATTATAATAATCCCAGTTCCAGTTTTGCTGCGTCCGTCATCATATCCTGGTTCCACTCGGGTTCAAAAACAACATCAACATACACCCCTGAAATACCATGAATCGACTGAATATGGTCGCGTACATCGATGGGTAATGTCTCGGCTACGGGGCAACTGGGCGAAGTAAGAGTCATTTTTATATTAACGAAGAGCTCATCCGAGATATTAATTTCGTAGATAAAGCCAAGGTCATAAACATTAACGGGGATTTCAGGATCGAAAACGGTTTTGAGTTTTTCGATAATAATAGTTTCCAGTGCTGCTTTGTCCATGGTATTATTTGTTTGTTTCATATTTTGTTTTGTATACCAGCGCGTACATTTTCATTTGTTTGATCATAGAGTTCAGGCCATTGGAGCGGGTAGGAGAAAGGTGTTCGCGCAATCCGATCTTATTGATAAAATCCATATCGGCGTTGATGATTTCGTCGCAGCTTCGTCCAGATAATGCGCGTATCAGAATATTTACGATCCCCTTGGTGATGATGGCATCGCTGTCGGCAGTGAAAAATACCCCACCATCCTTATAGTCGGCATACATCCACACCTGCGACTGGCAGCCCGAAATAAGATAATTGTCTGTCTTGTATTTTTCGTCGATAAGGGGCAGCGATTTTCCTAATTCGATGATGTAATTGTATTTATCCATCCAATCAGTAAAAAGCAAGAAATCACCAATAATCTCTGATTCTGTTTCTTTGTATGTCTTCATGACTTAGCCTATATCTCTTAAATAATATTAAGGTGTAGATTCAATTATCAATTATCAATTCTCAATATTCAATTATCAAGTATATTAAACCAAACATTATTAGCTTTTATTCTTTTGAGCAGTATTAATACTTTTTCCAATTATGGCAATTAGCTCCTCGGATTCTGCATAAACTACCATGAGATTACCAACAGGTTTTATCATTTCCTTCTTTAGTATAATTTTAAGAATAACCCTGCATTCCTTTAATTCTTTCAGAACAATACCAAGCTTGTGGATGAAGTCAGCCCGTGATTCTGCTGCCTGTGCTTCTCCATAATTTAGAGTAGGAGAATGACATGATCTTATTAATTGGCCTGCTATATAGTTTCCTGCTCTTGAATTAGGCAATGATTCAACAATATCAATCATTTTGCAAGTATATTCAACAAAACGATCTTCGAGGTCATATTTTTCACTCATATTAAAAATATTTCATTGAAAATTAAACATTGTATATTGAAAATTGAACATTTTTCATCACATTTTTATGCAAACATGATTTTTATTCTTTTCATTGCTTCTATCATCCCATCAATTTCTTCCTTAGTATTATAAATGGCAAATGATGCCCTTATCGTTCCGGGTATTTCATAAAAGTCCATCAGCGGCTGTGTGCAATGATGGCCGGTTCGGACGGCGATACCAAGCTTATCGAGGATTATTCCTGCATCATAAGGATGTATATTGTCTAAGAGAAATGAAATAACTGAAGTTTTCTTTTGTGCAGTACCGATAATTCGTACACCTCCGAGCTGCATCAGTTGGTCAGTAGCATATTCAAGCAGGTCCTGCTCATATTTTCCGATAGTTTCATAACCGATGTCTTCAATGAAGCTGATAGCTTCTTTCAACCCGATCACATCACCCACATTGGGTGTCCCTGCTTCAAATTTAAACGGAAGTTCGTTGTAGGTCGTTTTTTCGAAGGTGACGGTTTTTATCATTTCACCGCCGCCCTGATAGGGTGGGAGTTCGTTAAGGATATTTTCCTTCCCGTAAAGTACGCCAACACCCATGGGCGCATACATTTTATGTCCCGAGAAACAATAGAAATCGCAATCCAGCGCCTGCACATCAACGTTGAGATGGGAAATCGCCTGTGCCCCGTCAATCAGAACCGGGATATTATGTTTGTGTGCACTATCGATTAGTTGTTTTATATCATTAATGGTACCCAATGTGTTCGAAACATGAGTAACAGCAAGTAGTTTGCAGCTTTTATCCAGAAGTTTTTCAAACTCACTGAAAATAATTTCACCATTTTTATTGATCGGAATCACTTTCAGTCTCGTCTGTTTTTCTTCGCAGGCCATCTGCCACGGAACAATATTGGAATGATGTTCCATGGTGGAGATCAAAATGGAATCACCTGCCTGCAGAAATTTTTTCGAAAAGGAAGACGCTACCAGATTTATTGATTCGGTAGTTCCGCGGGTAAAGATAATTTCGTGGGCATGCCTGGCATTGATGAACCGTCTGACGGTTTCACGGCTTTCTTCAAAAGCTGCGGTAGCCTGCTGGCTCAGAAAATGTACGCCCCGGTGGATGTTGCTGTTCAGTTTTGTATAATAATTGTTCAGCGAATCAATGACGCGCTGCGGCTTTTGTGTTGTTGCCGCATTATCAAAATAAATCAGTGGCTTTCCGTATACTTGCTGATCAAGTATCGGAAACTGTTGCCTGATATTCATGAAGGCCGGTGCATCCATAACTCAAATCTTACTCAAATCAATTTCGAAATTGATAGCCTCGTTCTCTTTGCAATGCAACACACACTGGTCGCAAATAGAGAGTTCGCCTTTGAGGCGTTTGACGATCATTGCATCGATACGTTCGCGCAGAACCCCGATGTTTATCTTAGTGGCGATCTCGCCGGCAAAAGCATACATCAGCAGCATTTTCGCATTGCGGTCGCAGATGCCTCTTGATTTTAAATAGAACAGGGCTTCCGGGTCCAGTTGCCCTACAGTTGCACCATGGCTGCATTTTACATCGTCCGCATAAATTTCCAGGAATGGTTTTGTTGTAACACGGGCAGTATCAGTAAGCAGGATGTTCTTATTACTCTGATATGCTTCGGTATGCTGTGCATCGCGGCAAACATGAATATGCCCGTTAAATACAGCGCTGGCATTGTCGTCGATGATCCCCTTGAACTGCTCGTAACTGGTTGTTTCAGGAACCATATGATCCACATAGATTTGGTTATCTACATGCTGTTCCCTGTCGACCAGGTAAAGCCCGTACACTTTAGCATCGGAGCCGGATCCGCTTAGCGATACGTATGATTCATTACGGATCAGGCCGCCGTTAAACGTCAGGGTGTTGCTGATAAGGTTACTGTTTTTTTCAAGTTTGAAATAATTGTTAGTAATTACTGTGGAACGGCTGTCCTTGTTTTGCATTTTATAAAAATCCAGTGAGGCATTTTCACCAATGAAATTTTCGGTACAGGAATTAATAAAACTTGTCTCATGTTTTATTGAATCGTCGCAGTACACGAATGTCAGTTTTGAGTTTTTACCGAGAATAATCAGGTTACGCGGCTGAAGAAAAATACTTTCATCAATATCCACAATATTCACCATTTGTATAGGCTTTTCGATGACCACATTATCTGGAACGTAAATAAAAATGCCATCCTGTGCAAAAGCTGTATTCAATGCTGTTAACCCGTTCTTTTCGGTTTCTGCTATTTTTCCGTAATACTTTTTAATAAGTTCCGGATATGCCTTGAATGCTGCCGAGAGGCTGCCTGCGATGACGCCGTTTTCAAACCTGGTTACAGGGCTTTGTTTATATAGATACCAGCCATTAAGCTGGGTAAACAGGTCGGTTTCAAAATTATGGATTTCACAACGGAAAATCGTATCGATATCCGGTTTTTTTTCAAAAGGACTGAAATAAAAATTATAGGCCGGTACCAGGGAATTGATAAGGCTGGTATTTTTCCATTCTTCAATTTCCCGGGTAGGAAATCCAGTGGCAGAAAAAGACTTCAATGCTTTAGTTCTTAACTCCGAAATACAGGGGATGTCGTTTGAGCATATGTCTTCACGGAATTGTTCAAACAGGCTTATAAGCTGCTCTTTACCAGGAACGAGGTTGGCTGATTTCATCTGTTTTTATTTTTCGAGTTCCTGTTTGATCCATTCGTAACCTTTTGATTCGAGTTCCAGCGCCAGTTCTTTTGTGCCCGATTTTACGATGCGCCCTTCGAACAACACATGTACGAAATCCGGAACGATATAGTCCAGCAGACGCTGGTAGTGAGTGATGACGACAAAGGCATTGTCTTTCCGACGTAGCTTGTTCACCCCGTTGGCGACGACTTTCAAGGCATCGATATCCAGTCCCGAATCGGTTTCATCGAGAATAGCCAGCGTGGGTTCCAGCATGGCCATCTGGAAAATCTCGTTTCGTTTTTTTTCGCCACCTGAAAAACCTTCGTTTACAGAACGATTCGTCAGGTTGGACTGTATTTCGACCATCTTCTTTTTTTCCTCCATGAGCTTGAGGAACTCAGGGGCAGAAAGCGATGGCAAGCCCTTGTATTTACGGTGTTCATCAACAGCGGTCTTCATGAAATTCGTCATGCTTACGCCCGGAATTTCAACCGGGTACTGAAAGCCCAAAAAGATGCCTTCGCGCGAACGGGTTTCTACGGGAATCCCCAGGAGGTCTTTTCCTTTGAATAAGATTTCACCTTCGGTAACCGTAAAAACATCCCTGCCGGCAATCACCGACGCCAGTGTGCTTTTGCCTGTCCCGTTGGGTCCCATGATGGCATGGACTTCGCCGGCATTAACGACTAGGTCAAGGCCTTTGATGATCTTTTTATTATTGATAGATACTTTTAAGTTCTTTATTTCCAGTAATGGGTCCATAAATTATTTTTTTTACAAAGGTATAAATTTTTTTGTTGTTATTTAAACTTAATAAAAACAAAAAATTAATTTATTGATTAAGAACGAAATACAAAACAAAAAGATTATTTTTTGAGCTTCGAAAGCATTTTTAGTTTGGCTTCCAGTAAAGCCAGTTCCTGCTTGGTATTATTGATCTTGTTTTCGAATTCTTCTTTCAGCAGGTTAGCTTTTTTGGAGTTTGCCAGGAAACCGATATTGTTTTCCCAGAGTTTTATGTCGTTTTTCAGCATATTGATTCTGCCTTCCAGTTGCATCCGCTCGTGCGATAATGCTCTTCCTGCTTCCGGTGAATTTTGTAAGTTTTCTATACGGTTTTTGTAATTCATTGTATTCATTTCAACCGCTGAAATCTTAAGTTTTTCCATCAGATGATTGATAGCCTGCCGGTATGAGTTCTGGAGTTTTTCTTTTATATCCATGGGGACATGGCCTATATCCATCCATTCGCGCTGGAAATTTTTCAGGGCTTCGAGGTTTTCATTTTTATTTTCGGTAAACTCAAAAGAACTTATTTTTGCTATCAGTTCTTCTTTCTTTTTCAGGTTTTCTTTTTCTATATCCTGAATGTTAGCGAAATAATTTGATTTTTTGGAAAAGAATTCATCGCAGGCTGAGCGAAAACGTCTCCAGATTTTATCGGAATAGCGTTTGGGTACCGGTCCGATCTGCTTCCATTCCTGTTGAAGTTTCAGAATTTCGGCGGTGGATTGTCTCCAGTTGGTGTTGTTGGCAAGGGCTTCGGCCTGATTGCAGAGATCAAGCTTCAGGTTATAGTTGGTTACCTGCTGTTCTTTCAGTTCGCTGAAAAATTCCTTTTTGTTATTGAAAAAAATGTTCACAGCGTTGCGGAACCTTTCCCATAATTCGTCGTTGGACTTTACCGGAGCGCGGCCGATACTTTCCCATAATTCCTGCATTTCGAGTATCTCTTCGGTTTTTGATTTCCATTCGGCGCTGTTGGTAATTTCTTCGGTATTGATGGCTTCAGCTTTTTCGCAGAGGGCTGTTTTGGCGAGCTGGTTGGCTTCCTGCTCGGTATTGAGTTTTGTATAGTAATCTTTGCGCTGGTTGTTGATCTGGTCTGAGACATTTTTAAACCGCTCCCATATCTCATCCTTTTTGTCGAGCATTACCGGGCCAATTTCTTTCCATTCATCATGGTACTTCTGAAGAAGTTTGAATGATTTTGTGATAGACTTTTCAAGAAGCAGTTCTTCGGCTTTTTCGCAGAGTTGTATTTTTTGTTCCAGATTCTTTTTCAGGTCAAGGTCTTTGAGTTCCTTGCCGATCTTTACTTTTTCAAAAAACTTTTCAACGAGAAAATGATAATTATTCCAAAGGCTTTCTATTTCATTTCTGGGAACCTGGCCTATGTTTTTCCATTTATCCTGAAGGTTTTTAAAGTCATCATAGGTTTTTTTGAGTGATTCTTCAGATCCGATGAGTTGTTTAATCTCTTCGAGTATTTGTTTTTTTAGCTCGAGGTTTGAAAGTTTGATTTTTTCCTGCTCAGCATCGTAAAGCACTTTCTTTTCCTTATACATATCGAATGCAGCCTTGTAGCGTTCTTCAAGGGAGTCTACAAGGGGAACGTATTCTTCTTTAGTGCCGCCGTCGGCAAGGTATTTTTCGAGGTGTTCCTGCTTTTCCTTTTTAATGAGGCTGATGTATGCTACTTTGATACCGGATACTCTTGTTTTGATCTTGCTGATCTCGTGATCTCTTACAATTTCTTCAAGTAATTCGACCAGTTTTTCTTTCGGTAAAGTACTGTATGCTGCAATTCCTTCGGCTTCGTTTTCTTCTTCAACTTCTTCTGCCGTGAAATCTTTTTCGCTTAGCAGTTCCGAATCTTCATCACTTTTTTTCGGAGAATGCTTTCTGCCGGCAGGTTTTTTTTGTTTTAGTTCAGCTATGTTCTGAGGCGTTTCCGGATCTTTTGATTCTTGTTCTTCGAGGGCTGTTATTTCGCCGGTTTCAGCAATAGGTTCTTCTTTTTTGTTGGCAACCGGTGTTTCGTCGGTTTCAGAAAGCCTTACTTCGCTGTTTTCAATAACTGTTATTTCGCTGTTGTCAGTTTCAGGAGCATTCACTGGTTTTGCTTCATCAGTTATTTCAGCACTGGTAACATTAACAGGGTTTTCATCGGAGGCTGAATTTTTTGTTTCAGGGTTTCCGATATTTTCGGAGGGATTTTGTTCAGTTAATTCATTCATGATGTTTCACATTAATTTATAAAAAATACCGAAACCTTGCGGAATCAGTAAAGAAGTTTACAATAAGGAATGCAAAAGTAATATAATTTGTTTAGCCAAGACATAAACAATATTTATAATAATTATTATCTATTTAATTAATCGAGCCCCCTTTTGTTGAATATGAAATATCCGATATTGAACATCACTGAGAAGGGGTTTTCCTTTTTATGGTAATAGGTCAGGCTTAGACTGATAGGGCATACGGGGCTGTTGTATACCAGGGCGGCATAGCCGAGGAATGTCCTGGTGTCAAAAATTTTTCCGTAATGTGCGTCATAATTCTCATCCCTTTTAATTTCCTGATAAGGCTGAAAAATATAACCTTCGAGCCTGAAATTTATCTTTTTGTAAATATTAAAAATATTTTTTATTCCGGCTGCCGCAAAATTATTTGCACGAAGACTGGGTATAAAATAGGCCTTGCTTTCGGGCGTCGGCTGAAATGCGGGTGCTGAGAGCAGGCTTATCGTATAATTATGGAATAATGGTTTGTTGGTCACCAATAATTCTCCAAAAAGTCCGACACTATAGATTTTAGATGTTACAAAATACTTATCATAAATAATTTTTACCTGAAACCAATGTCGTGATTTTGCGAATACCTCGCCATCCAGTGAGGTGGAGCCCGGAGAATTGTGCTCTTTTCCATAAACATACCTTGCATCTGCAAGGAAATAATTTCCGGAAGTGGGGTATTGTCTGTGATTCAGGGAACTTCGGTTGTATAACGTATGCAGAGTGATAAAATCAAAATTGGACCGGTCGGCAGTATCGGTTCGTGAAAAACTGTTTGTCTGATAATAGTCATTACGTATCTGGGCGATTGCCGGCCCGACAATGAATTTTCCCTTATTACCGGCAGCAAATGCGAATTCAGTGATAAAGTTGGTTTCATTGGTAATAAGGTAAGAAGGCATGACATCTTCGAAGAAACGGACGGTCGTTTTAAAATAATCCCACCTGTTCCATGAAATTGAGGTTTCCAGTGAAAAAGGCACGCGTGTAGGAAAGTCGAACCTGTTCTTGATAAAAGCAGAACTGTAAAATCTTCCGATATAAAAATTAACGGATAGTTTTGATGCTGTCAGCCCCAGGTATTTATATTGCAGCCCGATGTATGCCCCTGTAATGTTACTTGACGAGACCAGGCCTCCAAGCTGGGCGACAAAATTTTTATCCCGTTTAACGTCCAGGTTAAGCGTAAAATATCCTGTTTTTTTATTGTAATATGTTTTAGGATAAATAGATTCTATTTTGTCATCGGCTATCAGCCTGAAATATTCTTCCTTTAGCTGATCTGCTGTGAGAACGGAATCTTTATGCATAATGGATTTCCGGATGTAAATGGATTGCAATGGATTTACTCCTTCTATTTTGATTGAATCGAAAAGCATTTCCGGCTTTTTATCCAGAAATTTCTTCCTTTCCGCATCTCTTTCTTCTTTGCATACAGAATCATTTACGAACAACCGTATGTCGGGAATTTTGTCAAGGGCAGCATAATAACCCGCATCTATCAGATATTTTGCCTTGTCAAAATTGAGTAAATTCATTTTCGGCAATTTCGGGGATATCATCACACTATTGTCGCAGATCACGCTGTAGTTGGTATTTGTGGTCAGCATATTTTCAATTTGTTCTACCACATTGTTTTCGTCTATCGAGCTGGCACTCCAGTTTGAAGCCACGTTGCTCCCGATGATGATGTCCGGATTGAAGTCCGCAAGTGCTACATCAGAAGGGAAATTATTATACATCCCGCCGTCGAACAATAGTTTATTGTCGATTTTGATAGGCTTAAAGTAAAAAGGATAGGTCATGGATGCCCTTACGGCCTCGGGCAAATAGCCCCTGCTAAAGGATATCGGTTTTTTTTCAGCAACATCGGAAGCTACACAACGGAAGGGCATATAAAGACTGTCGAAATTTTCGTTCGCTGCTACACCGGCTGAAGCCAGAAAGTACATCATACCAAAATCCACCTGGTAAGGAGATATGATGTTGGTAGGTAATTTATAACTCAGAATGGTATCGTAGTTGAATTTGAAATTGATCCAGGAAGCATCCGGAGAGTCTTCCTTATAATAAAACAGATATTTATCTTCAATAGTCCCTTTTGCCCAATTTTTAAATTCTTCCGTAGTAAAGATTTTCTCAATTTCATCCGGTGTGTACCCTGACGCATACATGGCCCCTACGATAGCCCCTATAGAGGTGCCTGCAATATAATCAATGGGGATGCAGTTTTCTTCCAAAGCCCTCAGGACGCCTATATGTGCACAGCCTTTGGCTCCGCCACCGCTCAACACTACTGCTACTTTTTGTGCGTAAGCTGAGGCACAAAAAATAGCAGTACACAGAATTAAAGTCAATATTCTCCGAAAATAGGGCATGATTTCTTTAAAAATATAAAGGTATAAAAAAAAGAGAATTATAACAATATTTTTTAAATTTTATCTAATGCAAATTCCAGATCTTCGATGATGTCTTCCACATCCTCGATACCAACCGAAAAACGGACAAGGCCATCGGTAATGCCTGCCAATTCGCGGTTTTCTTTAGACATTTTGGAATGAGTCATCGAGGCAGGGTGTTGAATCAGTGTTTCCACACCGCCCAGCGATACGGCAAGCAATGCGAGGTGGACATGGTTCATCAGTATCCTTCCGGCTTCAATCCCGCCTTTTAGTTCAAAACTGATCATACAGCCCGGACCGTCCATTTGTTTTTTGCCAAGTTCATATTGAGGATGCGACATTAATCCTGGAAATTTCACCCAGGCCACTTTCGGATGTTTTTCTAAAAATTCCGCGATACGCATGGCGCTTTGCTGTGCCCTGTCGATACGAATACCCAATGTCTTTAGTCCGCGATGAACAAGGAATGCCTGGTGGGGATCGATGTTGAAACCCATGTTTACCATTACCGGACGAAGCTTGTCGTAATAAGCCTTGTCTTTGGTAACGATCATTCCCGCGACGATATCGGCATGTCCGTTGATGAACTTGGTCATTGAGTGCAGTACGATGTCTGCTCCCAGGTCGAGCGGCCTTTGCAGGTAAGGGCTACAGAACGTGTTGTCGACCACCAGGGGCAGGCCGTGTTTGTGAGCTATTTCAGCAGCAGCTTTGATATCGGTAATGTCCATAGTCGGATTGGCGGGAGTTTCGATATACACCATCTTCGTATTTGGCCTGATGGCTTTTTCGATATTTTCAACTTTAGAAGCATCGATATAGGTGCTTTCCACGCCGAACTTCGGGAAGATCGTCTCAATAATACCTCTGGCCGGGCCGTATATAGCATTGTGGCTTACAATATGTCCGCCAGTTGATAGTAAAGCCATATATACCGTGCTGATAGCAGCCATGCCCGATGGACTAGCGATGCCGTCGTAACCGTTTTCAAGGGCAGCAACAGCCTGTTCCAGCGCTTTGATGGTCGGGTTGCCGATACGGGTATAAATATATCCCTCGGCTTCGCCCGAAAAACATTTTGCGCCGTGTTCGGCATTTTCAAAAGCGAAAGTGGAAGTCTGGTAAATGGGAATGACCGCACTGCCATACTGATCTTTGATTTCTCCTGCGTGAATGAGTTTGGAGTTGAACCGCATTTTATCCTTTTTCATAGTACTAATAGTTTTTTTGCAAAAGTAGAAATAAGAGGAAACATAAAAAGTATTTTGAATAAAAAATTAATGATTGACGAGCTTATAAATGTAATCTTTGTTAATACGTCCATGTTTTTTACTTTTTATTGAAAATTTTCGCATAATTTTGAATGAATAATTAAAAATTATGTAGGTCAGAACCATCATTCTTCTCTGAACGAATCTGGTAACAACCATAAACGAACCATACCTGTAAAATGACAACAGAACAGTACCTGACTTTTCAGAAATTCACAGACAAGGCTTCAGCTTTGGAACTCGCAGACCTGTTGAAACAAAACTATATAGACTGCAAATTTGAAGATACTTCGGGCAGGGTAGACCTGACATTTTCCAACAGTGAAGCGATAAAAGAATATCGTGTAAAACTCAGGAAAGAAAATTTTGAGGCTGCTAACAATTTGCTTTTGCAGCTCACAGCCCAACAACTCGAAAATGTAAGCAAAGAATATTACCTTTATGAGTTTTCCGACGAAGAGCTGACAGAAATTATTCACAAACCCGACGAATGGTGCAAGCTGGATTATCTGTTAGCCCAGAAGCTCTTAAAAGACAGAGGAAGAGAAATAACGCCCGAACTGGCTGAAACGTATAAAAAACAAAGGATACAGGAACTTTCGGAGCCGGAAAGAAGTCAGAAAGGCTGGATAATTGCCGGTTATATTTTTTCTTTTCTCGGAGGGCTGCTTGGCGTTTTTATAGGATGGCACCTGCGCTATCACAAAAAGACACTTCCCAACGGCGACAGGGTTTTTGCTTATTCGATCCCCGACAGAAAAAACGGATACAACATTTTCATTATCGGAATTATCAGTTTTGTTTGTTGGCTGATTGTGAGGATACTGAGCGGCCCGTATTTATGGTAGCTACATTGCCGGTATTAATTTTTACTTGAAAATGGTTACCTTCGAAAAAATTTTTTGAAAATGGGTACCTGGAAATGGCCCGAAAATAAGCTCTAAAACCTAAATAAAAACAATAAATATGAAAGACATTAATACAATTTTTCCGGATAAGAATGATATTCCCGGACAGTTTGTTTTATCTGCCCCTGTGGAGCAGTCGAAATATATGATCAACGGCGAGATCATGGAATGGAAAGGGGAATATCAAAAAGTTTATTCGCCCGTATTTTTTGGAAATGATTCCACGCCTAATTACATCGGGCATTATCCTTTAATGGATAAGGAAGAGTCGTTGAAAGCCCTCGATGCTGCTGTAAAAGCCTATAATCATGGCAATGGGGAATGGCCTGCCATGCCTGTTGAAAAAAGGATCGGATGTGTTAAGAAATTTGTGTTACTGATGCAGGAACAAAGGGAGACGATTATTAAACTGCTGATGTGGGAGATCGGGAAAAATCTTAAAGATTCCGAGAAAGAATTTGACAGAACGGTGGTGTATATCAATGACACCATCGAATCCTTGAAAAACCTGGATAGGGACTCTTCCCGGTTTACAATTTCGCAGAACATCATCGGACAGATACGCCGTGCTCCGCTTGGTGTGGTGTTATGTATGGGCCCGTTCAATTACCCTTTGAATGAAACCTTCACCACCCTGATCCCTGCCCTTATTATGGGAAACACCATTATTTTCAAACCACCAAAGCTTGGCGTGCTGCTGCATTACCCCCTGCTGAAAGCCTTTAAGGAAGCATTTCCTGCCGGTGTGGTAAATACCGTTTATGGCGATGGGCAGGTGGTGATCGGCCCGCTGATGGAATCAGGGAAGATAGACGTGCTGGCTTTCATCGGTTCGAGCCGGGTGGCAGATATCTTAAAAAAGCAGCATCCGAAACCGCACCGGTTAAAATGTGTTCTGGGGCTTGATGCAAAAAATCCGGGCATCGTGTTGCATGATGCCGATATTGATGAAACCGTCAGGGAGTGTATCACAGGGGCTTTGTCCTTTAACGGACAACGGTGTACCGCTTTGAAAATAATCTTTGTTCATGAGCAAATCATCGAACCGTTCCTTGAAAAATTTTCGGAGGGGATTGAAAAATTAAAGATCGGGATGCCCTGGGAAGAAGGTGTTGAAATTACGCCTCTGCCGGAGCCGAATAAGTCGGAATATTTCACTGAACTAATTAATGACGCGGTTTCGCATGGAGCGAAAGTGATCAATTCAAGCGGTGGATTGTTCAATAAGTCCTGTTTCTTTCCAACCATATTATTTAATGTGAATGATAAAATGAGGATTTACAGGGAAGAACAGTTTGGCCCTGTGGTTCCCGTTGTAAGCTATAAAGACATTGAAGAACCATTGGATTATGTGATCAACTCAAATTATGGCCAGCAGGCAAGTATTTTTGGAAAAGATGCTGATGAGATAGCTAAACTGATTGATACATTTGTGAACCAGGTTTCGAGGATCAATTTAAATTCTCAATGTCAGCGCGGCCCCGACAGCTTCCCCTTCACAGGGAGAAAGGATTCTGCCGAAGGAACATTATCCGTCTCCGACGCGTTACGGGTTTTTTCGATCAGGGCCTTGTTTGCCGCAAAAGAGAATGACATAAACAAGGGTATCATCAGGGAAATTATCAAGGACAACAAATCTGCTTTTTTGACGACTGATTTCATATTATAATAAAATTATTTTTTATTATTAGTGTGTTTGATTACAAAATAACGGATTGCTGCCACGGTAATGATCAGGTGAAAATATCAGAATAATTTTAGCCCCATTGATTGCCATGCAAAGCGTTGGAAAGGGGTGAGAGGATAAAAAATAAATTAATCAGATGAATCTTGTGGGTACAAATAAAAAGCACAAAGTTGTTCTCGTGCGTTTGGCAAATCCTAATTTCAATTTAATCGCACCGCCCATTGGCATTGGTTATCTTATGAAGGTACTTGAAAGTATGGACGGTATTGAGCAAATTTTTCTCGATTGTAAGCTCCATAATATTGATAATAATTCCCTGCTAAACAGGCTGATTGACCTTCAACCGCTTTTGGTGGGATTTCAGATTTTTTCTGTCGACTATGGCCGGTTCAAGAAGCTTTTACCTGCTATAAAACAACGGTTGCCTAATTGTATTTTTGTCGCGGGAGGCCCCCATATTAGCGGACTTCCTGTACACACGCTCGAAACCAATCCCGATCTTGATTATGCAATAGCCGGAGAAGCCGAGGAAGCATTGCCGCTTTTGGTTGAAAGCATCCTCTCAGGTATGAAAGAACCAGCTATTGATCAGATTCCCAATCTTATTTATCGCAGGAATAATAAGATAATCCGAAATCCGCAAAAATGGATCGACGTCAATGCTTATGGAGCGCCCGCCTGGCATTTACTGGAACCAGATCTATATCCTCCTGTTCAGCATGGCACCTTTCATAAGAACAATCGCGTTGTCCCGATTCTGACTTCGCGGGGTTGCCCATATCCCTGTACATTCTGTGCAGGGCATCTGGTTACGGGGAAAAAGATTCGTTTACGTGAAATCAAAAGCGTTGTCGATGAAATTGAATGGTTGATAAACACCTATAATTTTGGAGAGTTTATTATTGAAGACGAAAATTTTACCTACTATAAATCTCACGTCATTGAATTTGCCGATGAGATTCAGCGAAGAAACATCAAATGTTGTTTTTCCTTTCCAAATGGAATTCGATTAGACAGAATAGATGAGGAGATCGTTTCCCGTATGTCAGAGATGGGTACTTACATGGTATGTCTCGGTATAGAATCCGGCTCCAGGGAAACGCTGACAAGGATGGGAAAGAACTGGGACTTTGACCTTGTCCGTGAGCGTGCCAGCCTCCTGAAACGCTATGGTATTATTGTTAATGCCTCTTTTATCCTTGGCTATAGAGATGAGGCCATAGAGGATATTAAACAGACCATTGATTTTTCGCTCAGTTTGCCGGTTGATGCTGCCTATTTTGGGAATTACCTGCCACTTCCCGGCTCGACAGATTTTGAAACGCTTATTCAGCAAGGTGAATTGGTTCTGGATCAAATCTCCTGGGAGAGCTATAATTCTTATACAGGTGTTTTTCCTTATCATCCCCGTGATATTTCCGAACGAGAACTCAGCAAAGCAATCAAGGTTGCAACCATTCGCTTCTACTTGCGTCCACGTATCATGTGGGGAATCCTCAGGCGTATGACACATCTTGTTTTTCTGAAAAGTTTCTTGTTTCGCTTGTATGGTATTTTGTTTCGGAGATAGGAATGGTGCTAATCCTATTCAATAATAAGAATGAAAATGCAATCTGATAATAGCGGGCTAAAAACAAGCAGAAAAACGTCATAGATTTAGAAGTATTTTGTGTATTTTTACTACAGGCATTTTAACAAAAAATATGAAAACACTGATAGCGTTATTTTTATTAATTTCTTTGGCAGGCAGCAGCAGTGCACAGTCAATTAATGGTTGGGAATTTTTGTTCTGGAATACGGATAAAGATAGTGTGGAGAAAGTTATTGCTGAAAATAAAAGAAAATTATCAGCCCCAAACGGATTAGATGCAAATTTCAAATATCAGGAAATGAATACCTGGCTTATATATGATACTCAAAATAAATTGGTTAAGGTTCACCAATGTGAGACATTCAGTGTTATTCAGAATGAAGAAGCAGAGGCCTTTTACAAGGCCGTCAAATCTAAGTTAACAAAGCAGTATGGTAAGCCAGATCAGTATAAGAAAGACAAAAAGGATAGCCTGATTACAATGTCCTGGGATTTGTTGTACACTAAAATTACTTTTCAATATGACTACAAGTACAAGGTAATTGATGAATTTGGAGCGGGCTCTTACCGGATTGACGTGGTGTTTGAACCAGTCAGAAAGCTGTTTTGATTTTTTTCAAAATAATGAAGAGATACATGCCTTTCTTTCCGGACGACCGGAGTTAATGACCATAGAGTAGTTGTTGTAGTTATCATTTCGCTAATCCTGCGTATTCTTCTGCCTTTTGTCTATTCCCGAGATTCAGATAGGTTATAGATAATTTGTTTAGAATATCCTTGTCGTCGGGTTGTACTTTTTCGGCTTCAAGCAGGTATCTTAACGATTGCTGAAAATCGCGCTGCAAACCGTATGCAGTACCAAGATTTCTGAGAGTCTCCAGATCTTTAGGACTTAGCTCATATGCTTTATCCAGGTATTTAAAAGATCTTTCAAAATCATGGTATATTCGGCCGTATATCTCGCCAAGCTTGTTGTATGCTTTGCTGTACCCGGGGTCTTTGCTGATAATGCCGTTCAATAGCTGTATGGCCGTATCGGGCTTGTTGGTATTGGCATACAGATCAGCAAGCAGGTACACATATTCGGTATTGTCCGGTACATATTTTATCAGTGTTTTAAAGTTTTCTTCCGATTGCTGAAAATCTCCGGCCCTGAAACATTCCAGTGCGCCGTTATTCAGGTAATTAATGGCATCAGTATTTGTTTTTTCCAGTTTCAAAACCTCTTCGAGAGAGCTCCGGCTGTTCTTATAATCTTTTTGCAGAAGCTGCCCGTATCCCAGATACACCCATCCGGAAGTAAAACCCGGATAAATTTCAACACCTTTACTCAGGTAGCTGATGGCTTTTTCGTAGGTTTTTTTCCTGACAGGATCGGGCGTTTTTTCGTTGACGCTTTTAAGGAGCACCTCGCCGGCACCCACGTTTACTTTTGCACTGTTTACAGAGGTCTCAACATCAGTAGTGAACAACGTGTAAGAATCTTGCCACGCAAAATTGCGGCTGAAAGTTTTTGCCGAATATAGTGATACCATTGCGATAAGTATGATCCGTGCGGCAAGCAGGGTGTTTTGTTTGTTCAGGTATTTGTGGATGAGGTATGAAATAACAATGGTGAACCCCAGCAGGGGCGCAAACATGAAACGTTCGTTCATGAACGTGCCTATGTTAAATACGAGGTTGGACGAGATGGAAAAGGTGAACAGGAAAAACAAGATCGCATAAGCAAAAATATCTTTCTTCCAGATACGGGTAAGGCTGAACACAATCATTGCAAGATACACTACGATGGAAAGTATGACGAGGGGATCAGAAAATCCGGTCAGTGCCACCTGATAAGGATAATAATCGTGCGTGAGCGGGTGGGGGAACAGCACGAGCAGCAGGTATTTTCCCCATGTCAGGAAGATTGTGGCAAATTTTTCCGATGTTGTTGCAAACAGAAAAGGATCATTCATCAGTTCTTTGGTGGTTGCGCTGCTGTTGATAAAACCCAGTGCATTATACCTAAGGGCAAAATAGACTGCTAATGACAGTATCATGGGCAGCATCACAAAGACATAATTTTTCAGCGGTTTCTTAAACTTAAAAAACAACGTCAGAGGAACTACGGCCAGCATGGTGATGGCATTTTCTTTCGAGAGCATAGCAAGAGTAAAAACAATAAATACCAGGATCAGGTATGAAATTTTTTCTTTTATAAAATACTGCACGGAAAAAAACAGTACAGCGAGCGATCCCAGCAGCGAGAGCAGTTCATCGCGGCCTTTGATGTTTGCAACAACTTCGGTGTGCAGCGGATGACAGGCAAATAATAAGGTAGCCAGAAACGGCAGCGATAAATACCATGGACCGGTGTCGTATTTTTCGAATACCATTTTCAGTATCTTCAACAGCAGCAGGCATAGCAGGCTATACAGGAGTACATTGAAAAAATGCCCGACGAAAGGGCTTAACCCGAAGATCTGGTATTCGGCCGCAAACATAGCTTGCGATAAAGGGCGGTACCTGCCGCCGGGCAGGTATTCATTGGCTTTATCACCGAATACTCCGTAAAAAGCATTTTTCGTAAAGATTTCGCCCATCCCGGAAAAACCCTTTTTGGTCACTTTGTTGTCGGTGATGATTAGTCCGTCATCCAGTGCAAAATCAAAGAAAAATGTGTTTGAGTATATCAGTATACTGATGAGAAGTATCCCCAAGTATTGCAGGCGTGATGCTGAAAAGAAATTTTTTCGCGTTGGCTTGACAGCCTCCGTAGCTTTTTTTATGTTACTTTTATTTTGTTCGTGTTTTTTTGCTTTTGGCATGGCAGGCAGATTTATTCAAAATCGGTATAAAGCAAATATTTTTTACGGATCTTTTTAAATTTTTCCAGTTCAGGCTGCCAGCTTTTGCGGATGTCTTCTTCTGTCGCACCGCTGATGATCTGCTGTTTCAGGCTTGCCGTGCCAGCCAGGGAGTTAAAGAAACTATTAAAAAATTCAGTTTTGCCGTTCAGTTGTCTGTACAATTCCAATAAGGGAAACAGATAAAGTTTTCCATATCCTTTGATATAATTGGCCGAATAGTTCTTGAAATCGTAGCCGTGGCAGAGCTTACCTTCGTAGGGCGGGTTTTTCGACATGCCTGGGATGCTTCTGGGCGTGAAAGAAAATCCCGTGCTGTCGAGCAGCGGGCTGCCTATGATTTCAAAGGGGCGTTCGGTGCCCCGCCCGACACTGATGCACGTGCCCTCGAACAAGCAGAGCGTGGGATACAGATAAATGGATTCCATACCTGGCAGGTTGGGCGAAGGCTTATCCGGAAGTTGGTAAAAGTCGGCGTGCTTGTAGTTGACAACCGTAACATATTTCAGAGGGCATTGGATGTCGTTATTGAGCCACTTCTCTCCGTTGATCATGCAGGCATATTCGGCGATGGTCATACCGTGAACGATGGGAACCGGGTGCATGCCCACAAAGGAAGTGAATTCTTTTTCGAGCACGGGGCCGTCAACATAATACCCGTTCGGGTTTGGGCGGTCGAGCACGATAAAAAGTTTATTGTTTTCCGCACAGGCTTCCATCACATAATGCATGGTTGAGATATACGTATAAAAACGGGCGCCCACATCCTGTATGTCAAATAGTACCACATCAACATCTTTCAGGTCTTCGGCCGTTGGCTTTTTATTTTTGCCGTATAAAGAAATCACCGGCAGTTTGGTCTTTTTGTCCGTGGTGTTGCCAATGACCTCACCCGCTTCGGCATCTCCACGGAAACCATGTTCGGGACAAAGCACTTTTTTGACATCGAACCCTGCATTTACCAATGAATCTACAAGATGTGTCTTTTGTATCATCGATGTCTGGTTGGCAACTATTGCGATCTTTTTGCCTTTGATCCATGGGTAATAAACTTCTGTCTGCTCGGCGCCAACCCGGATGTCTTTGGGATAAATATCAGTTCCGGTAACTTCACTGATGATGTTTTGGCTGGTGCAGGCAAATGTGCAGAAATTCAAAAGAAATAAAGCCGGTAAACAGCGTGACAACTTCATATGTTCGAATAAAATAAATACTTTTGCAAAATAATAAAATTTTTAGCTTGAATTACGAATTATTTATCGCAAAACGCATCATTGCCAAAAACAAGGCAAATTTTTCACGGCCTATCGTGCGGATAGCCGTGTTGAGTATCGCTCTTGGCGTGGCGGTTATGATAGTGGCTGTGGCGATTGTTACCGGGTTTCAGAAAGAGATCAGGAATAAGGTCATTGGCTTTGGCGGGCATATCATTATTTCAAACTATGATGAGAATGTTTCGATGGAATCTTCGCCCATCAGCATGAACCAGCCGTTTTATCATACGCTTCCGCAGGACGATGGCATCGAACATATACAGGTCTATGCTACCAAAGCTGGTATCATTAAAACGGACGAAGAAATCCAGGGAGTAGTGCTGAAAGGCATTGGCAGCGATTACGACTGGTCTTTTTTTAACGATAATATTGTTAAAGGGAAAACCTTCACGGTCAGCGATACCGCGAAGACCAACGACATCCTGATTTCTGAATATATGGCCAATCAGTTGACACTGGATACCGGGCAGTCGCTGCTGATGTATTTTATCAATCAGGAGCAGACACAGCCCAGTGTGCGTAAGTTCCGCATTTCGGGAATTTATAATACCGGGCTAGAGGAATTTGATAAAATCTATGTTCTGGGCGATATTCGGCATATTCAACGGCTCAACAACTGGGATTCCATACAGGTAGGAGGGTTCGAGATACTGATAAAAGATTTCAATGACCTTGATAAGATCACGGAAAATGTTTACAGCCGCATCAGCTACGATTTGAACTGTACAAATATCAAACAGCAATACCCGCAGATATTTGACTGGCTCGGCTTTCAGGATGTGAATGTAACCATCATTATTGTGATGATGGTGATCGTGGCAGCCATCAATATGATTTCGGCATTGCTTATTTTAATTATTGAAAAAACTACATTGATCGGAATTCTCAAAGCATTAGGCATGAGAAACTGGAGCATCCGCAAGATATTTCTGTATAATGCATCCTCATTGATTATCCGCGGGCTTATCTGGGGAAACATTATTGCGCTGGTACTTTGCTTCGTTCAGAAGTTTTTCGGCGTCATGAAACTCGATCCCGCCTCGTATTATGTGCGCGAAGTTCCTGTCAACCTTGATATTCTGAATATCCTTCTGATCAATTTCGGGACGATAGCGGTTTGCGTGCTGGTGCTGATTATTCCTACTTATGTGGTAACCCGCATAACGCCGGTGAGGGCGATAAGGTTTAGTTAGGTTTCAAATACTCCGGCAATATTGCTTTGGAAGAACTTTTGCTGAAGGCATCCCAAAGGGAGATTTTATAAAGTTGTAAGTAAATACCGATTGCAGCAACTGCATGATGCGGACTATAAAAAAAATACAATGGCATTATAATTTTTTCGTAAATTTGCATATATTAAAACCTAATTATTATGGACTCGCTAATTGTAACAACCAAAAATAAAACGGAATTGCATTTTATTCATGAATTACTCAAAAAAATGCGTATTCAAACGAAAGTATTGAGTGCCGAGGATATAGAAGATTTTGGCCTGATTAAATTAATGAAAGAAGCCGATAGAACAAAAAAAGTTTCACGCGAAAAAATCATGGCTAAATTAGGCAGGAAATGAAAACCGAATTTTTAAAGCAATTTGAAAAAGATTTGGATAAGTTGGTTTTACAAAGCATCAAAAGCGATGTTGCAGATGTAATAGAAAATACTGAAAATGCTGCTAAAATAACCGATATTAAAGGATTAAAAAAACTGTCAGGCTATAAATTTGCATACAGAATCAGAATTGGTGATTATCGGATAGGCGTTTTTATTGAAAAAAATATTGTTGAATTTGCCAGAATAGCTCATCGCAAAGATATATATAAAGTATTTCCCTAAATTTACCTCTTATTATTTATTACAATGTTAAAAGGAAATTTCAAAATCACAACTTCGTTAAACTACGGTTTTATTATTTTAAAAACAGATATTCTATTATCTATTTTGCATTTTACAATATATACCCCAGGGGCAAAAGATGATAAATCTATTGAAAATTGATTGGCCTTTGCTGAAAAAATCATCATTTGCTCACCTAATATATTTAATAAAATAATTTCATCAATTGTTTCATCTGAGGATATGATGAAAAAATTATTATCAATATTTTTTAGTAAAAGTTGATTTTCATTATTGTGTTCCCCGACATTTAAAAAAGCATAAAAACAATTGCCATAATCAGGATTAATATATTTTAAAGAATCGTTTTCGTAATAGCAAACCAAGCTTAGTAAAACCCCGCCTGAAGACATATCACCGGGATGTGGCAGCCCCAATTTATCACCAATCCCTTCAATCCATGTATAAAAATCTGTATTAATTATTTTTCTGTAATAGCCATCAATTTGTATTGAATCTATAGAAACTACATGTATTGTAACAGGCGGATTAGCTCCATAAAGAGGGTTTATAATTGTAACAGAATCACCTGTGTTTAAACTAAAGTCATACAGCAAGCCTTCATTGTTGTTGTATAGCATATAAACCCTTTTCGTGCTATCTTCTTCCCGAAAAAAATAACTTTCTTTATACCAATGAATAGAATCCATTGTGATTTCCGGTATGTAATATTTTTTTCCGCTAATGATGGTATCTGTAGTAAACCTAAAAAGATGTGTATAATGTGGATTCGGGCCGAAATATTCATCATAATAATTCCATAATTTGTTTGTATCAAGCAATTTATGATAAGTCTGGGCATTGGCACTTTGATAAAAAAACATCAAAACCAAAAGGTAAAATAGTTTTTTCCTCATGACAAGCATTTTTAGAATATAAGGTTAAAGGTAAAGATTTTTTTCGCAAAAAGTATTCATGGACAACAAAATATTAAAAAATAGCAGTAAGTTTGCTTTTAAAATTCATAATGTTTGTATAACCAATTCTGATCCGCCGCGGCGGACTTACTTCTGCAATCTGAATTAATATGCCTCTGAAAAAAAATCCACCCGAAAAATTATACTATTCCATTGGTGAAGTTGCTAAAATGTTTGATGTGAATACATCGCTGATACGTTTCTGGGAAAAGGAATTCGATATCATTCAGCCGTTTCGCAACAAAAAGGGCAACCGTTTTTTTACCAAAGCAGATATCGAAAACTTTTATATCATTTTTCACCTGGTGAAAGAACGTGGTTTTACCTTGCAGGGCGCCAAGGACAAGATGAAAGATAACAAAGTGGATACCATCAACAATGTGGAGGTGGTGTCATCATTAAATAAGATCAGGGATTTTCTTTTAGAACTGAAAGAGGAATTGGAGTAATACCCATTAAAAAACAGGGCAAAAAAAATGTAGGACAAATTCATGAATTTGCCCTACATTTTTTATTATAAAAACCTTTCGGTTTTATTTTTTCTTTGCTGTCTTTTTTGCAGCAGGTTTTTCATTCTTTCCAAATTTAATGGAAGCCTGTGCTGCTGATAATCTTGCGATAGGAACGCGGAAAGGAGAGCAGCTGACGTAGGTTAATCCATTTTTGAAACAGAATTCAACAGATTTTGGATCGCCGCCCTGTTCGCCGCATATACCTACTTTCAGGTCGGGGCGTGTGGCACGGCCTTTCTTTACAGCCATTTCAATCAACTGTCCGGTGCCTTCCTGGTCGATGGTCTGGAACGGGTCGGCAGCTAAAATTTTCTGATCGGTGTAGTCGTGGATGAATCCATTAATATCATCGCGGCTGAATCCAAAGGTCATCTGGGTCAAGTCGTTGGTGCCGAAGGAGAAGAACTGGGCTGTTTTTGCCATTCTGTCTGCGAGCAGGCATGCACGTGGTATTTCTATCATCGTGCCATACAGGTATTTTATTTCTTTTACCTTGTATTTTTTGCAAACTTCATCGTACATCCTGTCGGCAATTTTTTTGGTAACATCAAGTTCGCCCACTTCGCAGGTAACAGGAACCATGATCTCGGGGTGCGGGTGATAACCTTCGTTGATCAGTTCCTGGGCGGATTCAAAAATGGCGCGGAACTGCATTTCGGATACTTCGGGGTAAGTAACGCTGAGCCTTACGCCGCGGTGCCCCATCATCGGGTTGCTTTCGTGCAGGGCTTCGCCGCGTTTGGCAATGTCGGCTACACTGATCTTCAGTTCTTTTGCCAGTTCAGCCTGTTTGTCGGGTGCCTGAGGAACAAATTCATGCAAAGGCGGGTCGAGGAGGCGGAAGGTAACAGGTAGCTTGTCCATAGCCAGCAATGTAGCTTTTATGTCTTTTTTGACAAAAGGATACAGCTGGTTGAGGGCTTTTACGCGTTCTTCCTTAGTATTGCTCAGGATCATTTTGCGGAGTGCGAGTAGGGGTTTTTCGGAACCGGCGCCATAGAACATGTGTTCGGTGCGGAACAATCCGATACCTTCAGCGCCAAAATCGCGTGCGATTTTTGCATCCGCGGGGTTGTCGGCATTGGTGCGTACGCCCATTTTACGGAACGAGTCCACCATTTTCATAAAATGTTTGAAAAGAGGATTTTCCGAGGCATCCATCAGTTTCAGGGATTTCTGGTACACATGGCCTTTGGTACCGTTGAGGGTAACCACATCGCCTTCTTTCAGCAATACATTGGTGCCTTCTACTTTTGCAGTTTTTGATGTTACATCCACATGAAGTTTACCGGCGCCTACAATGCAGCATTTTCCCCAGCCGCGTGCAACAAGAGCAGCGTGTGAGGTCATCCCGCCGCGTGCAGTAAGAATACCAACGGCAGCGCGCATGCCTTCCACGTCTTCAGGATTGGTTTCTTCACGGATAAGAATTACTTTTTTACCTTTTCTTTCCCATGCTACGGCATCTTCCGCAGTGAAGACCAGTTGTCCGACAGCGGCACCGGGACCAGCAGGTAATCCTTTCACGAGAGGATCTACTTTCTTTTCTTCGGCGGGGTCGCAAATGGGATGCAGCAGTTCATCGAGCTGTGCAGGATCTACTCTCAATACAGCGGTTTTTTCGTCAATAAGTTTTTCTTTCAGCATGTCCATAGCCATTTTCAGGGCAGCGGTACCGGTACGTTTGCCAACACGGCACTGGAGCATATATAATTTGGTTTCCTGGATGGTGAACTCAATGTCGAGCATATCCCTGAAGTTTTTTTCCAGTATGTTGCGGATTTTGTCCAGTTCCTTATAGGTCTTCGGCATTTGTTCCTGCATGCTGTGCAGGTGCTTGTTCTGTTCGTTTTTGGTGTCGTCGTTCAGGGGGTTGGGTGTACGGATACCGGCAACCACGTCTTCGCCCTGGGCATTGATGAGCCATTCGCCATAGAACAGGTTTTCGCCGGTAGCCGGGTTACGTGTGAAAGCCACACCTGTTGCGGAAGTATCGCCCATATTACCGAATACCATGGCCTGTACGTTTACTGCGGTGCCCCAGTCATCGGGAATGCCTTCGATACGGCGGTACGAAATAGCTTTTTTCCCGTTCCAGCTTTTGAAAACGGCACGGATACCACCAAACAATTGTTCTTCGGCATTGTCGGGAAATTCTTTTCCAAGTTCTTTTTTTACTTTTTTCTTGAATTCACCGGCCAGAATTTTCAGGTCATCAGCGGTGAGTTCGGTATCTTGTTTTACTTTTTTGGTTTTTTTATAATCATTGAGCATGTCGTCAAGTTTCTTACGGATATCCTTGTCGAGGCCTTCGGCTTTATCCATAACAACATCGGCATACATCATGATCAGACGTCTGTATGAGTCCCACACAAAGCGGGGGTTGTTGGTTTTTTTGATGAGTCCCGGAATAGTGGCTGTACACAGTCCGATGTTCAGAACGGTGTCCATCATTCCCGGCATAGAAGCGCGTGCTCCTGAACGGCATGATAACAATAATGGGTTGTTTTTATCGCCATATTTCATTCCCATTTCTGCTTCAACTTTTTTCATTCCGGCCCATACTTCGGCTGTCAATGATTTGGGCAATTGACATTTATTTGCATAATAGTCGGTGCAACATTCTGTGGTAATTGAAAATCCGGCGGGTACCGGTAATCCCAGGTTAACCATTTCGGCAAGATTAGCTCCTTTGCCGCCGAGCAGGTTTTTCATATCAGCTTTGCCTTCAGCTTTTTTTCCGCCGAAATAATAAACGTACTTTTTACTTTTTGTAGCCATTGTATTGTTGTTTTTGTTAAAAATATTTAGAAATTAATTTGTTTTTTATGATTGGGTGCAAAGGTAATTAAATAATTTTTTCGAGTACAGAATAATCCATAAAAAAAGCCGGACAGTGATCCGGCTTTTTTTGGGAGAGCAGAAATTTTTTATCTGCCGTTGATATAGTTGTTGAGTTCTTCAATAGAACTTTCAAAGGTAAAAGCGTCGTTGAGTTTGTAGTAGTTGCCCTGATCGAAAACACGGTTGTAGGCGAATTTGGCAAAGTCGAGTTTGGTGGCTTCGAATGAGAATATACTCATAAAATCGCGTACCTGTGAACAAAGCATACAGTTTGAATTAAGAATTTGCTTCGCAATGGTTAATCTGCTGTCGTCAAAACTTTTTGAAGCGATAGATGATTTGGCTGACTGGAAGTCGGGTTCCGACATCGGCCAGGGGCATCCCATCGGGCCATTGTATCCGGACATGATGTAATGAGCGGGTTTGGTATCAATTGGTGTCCCGCTGGAAGAAGAGGTGGTGGTAGTAGTGGTGGTGGTCGTGGTGGTGGAAGAAGAAATTCCGCCTGTAGTGCCTGTAGCTCCGGCGTTTACAGAAACATTCATGTTAATAGCTTGTCCGGTAATTGGATCTACGGCATTAATGCTCACCGAGCCGCCCTCTGCCTGGGTATTGTCCGAAATAATGGTAGTGGTGGTTTGTGTGGTTTGTGTTACCGGTGTGGCGGGCCTTTCGACGATCACAAGAGGTGCGGAATATTGGCTTGTCTCAGCGATAGGAGTTTCGTCATAGCTGGCAAGTCTTAAAACATAATTGCCTTTTTTATCTTTTTTTACTTCATAACTTGTACTTGTAAATTTTCCGTCAACGTCCTGAGTATAGATCGCTTTGTCGATAGCCGGCAAACTGGTATTTTCAAAAATCACCTTCATTTTATAGTTAGGTTCAGTCAAGCCTGTAACCTTCACATTAGTTTGGGAGGTTTCATTTTGTTTGATACCGTTAACGATTACCCAGAATTTTTCTCCTTCCTGGCTGAAAACAGATACACTGGACTGTGCAAAAATATTGCAAACAAACATCGCAAAAATAAAACTGAGTAGCAGAAACTTTTTCATAAGCTTAAATTTTATTGGTTAATATTAAAAATTATTTTTTAGTTGTTGGAGAGTGTTTACAAGCACTGTGCCAAAATTAAAAAAAAGAAAATATCCGATAAAAAACCCGGAAAAACTACTTTAAAATAAAATCACGCAAAAGCTCGCGGAAAATAAATAAGGATTTAATGTTCTTGACATTATTGGCACGAAGAATAGCGCCCTCCCAGGAATATATGATGAGCGTTGTGAGCTTTTCAATATCCTGCGATCGGTCAATTTCTCCTGCTTTCCTGGCCTGTTGAAGACAATTGACGTGATTTGCCTTTATATCATTAAAATATTTTTCGGTCTTTTCGGTAATGTATGGTGATTTTTCAGCAAGCTCGTGTTCCATATTTGCCGCAAAGTTTCCATACACAATACCCCCATAATTGGTATAAGTGTCGATGTAATCGGAATATAATTTAATTAATCTTTGTTTTGGTGAAACGGCTGGATCGCTAAGGGTTTTTTCTATCTTTCTGGTCGTAATATCCGTGTAATAATCTATTACGTCCATGGCGAAATCTTCTTTATTCTTAAAATAGTAGTAGAAAGATCCTTTTGGAATTTTAAGATTATTTACAATTTCATCAATGCTTGTGCCCTGATAGCCTTTTTTTCTCATCAGTTTGTACCCTTCCCTGATAAGTAACCTCCGTTTAATTTTACTTTTTCTCATCTCAAATGTCTTACTATTAATATAATATTAACTTCATATTATTCAATCAACAAAATTAACAATTTTTATTGACTTTGAAGTTTTTTTTATTTATTTATATAAAAATTAACAAAAAAACATAAACTATCGGATTCTGATTTCATTATTAATTTTTTTTGTACGTTTGTAAAAAAATTAATTATGAGTAAATATATAGGAATCAGGCACGAAGATAAATACCTGATGGAACGCCGTGCACCTTTGACACCAAAACATATCGAAAGGTTAATTCAACATCACAAGCTCGATTTTATAGTTCAGACATCCGACAAAAGGGTATTTTCTGATGACGAATACATAAAAGCCGGTGCAAAGATTGCCAGGGACATGAAAAAATGTGATATCATTCTTGGGATAAAAGAAATGCCCGAAGATCTTTTTGAGAATGAAAAAACCTATGTATTCTTTTCACATGTGATAAAGGGCCAACCCTACAATATGCCGATGCTTCGCAAAATGATTGACATGAGATGTAACCTTATCGATTATGAAAAAATTGTGGATGAACAGGGAAAACGACTGATTTTTTTTGGAAGGTACGCAGGCCTTGCGGGCATGATAAACTCGATGTGGTCTTTAGGCGCAAGGCTTAAAGAATTTGGCATTGATAACAAGCTTACCAAGGTGAAGCAATCCTATAAATACAATTCACTAAAAGAAGCAAAAGACATTATCTCCCAAATAGGGCAGAAGATATCGGAAGACGGCCTTACCGAAGGCTTGAAACCATTTGTTGTCGGTTTTACCGGATATGGCAATGTTTCGAACGGCGCTCAGGAAATTCTAGGGTTGTTACCGGTAAAGGAAATATCTCCCGAAAAACTACTGACATTAAAACTCAGGCACCATTTACCTAATAACATCATTTACAAGGTTGTTTTCAAGGAAGAGGATATTTATGAGCACAAGGAAGGAAAAGAGTTTGATCTGCATGATTTCTATGCAAACCCGCAGGATTATAAAAGTAAATTCGAACAGTATATTCCGCATTTGACCGTGCTGATGAATTGCATGTACTGGAATCCTCTTGGGCCTAGGATCGTAACAAAAGAATATCTTAAAAAACTTTATTCCAAAGGGCAGCCAAAGCTTACGGTTATCGGGGATATTACCTGCGACCCTAACGGCTCGATAGAATGTACACATGACGGGACCCATATTGAAGATCCTGTTTTTGTATATGACCCGCTGACCGACACTTATAAAATGGGACATGAAGGCAACGGCATTCTTGTTATGGCTGTATCTATACTTCCGAGCGAACTTCCGCGCGATTCATCGGCTTCATTTGGCGATATGCTGATAAACTTCATAAAGCCGATAGCTAATGCTGATTTCGATCTGCCGTTTGAAGACCTCGATCTGCCCAGGGCAATAAAGAAAGGTATGGTCCTTCATAAGGGAGAGTTTACGCCCGAATATAAATATCTTGAGGAGTATGTAAAAGGCTACTGATCTGATTTCAGAAAATTGTTGACGACAGCGGCAGCTTTTTGGGACGCTCCGCTGTTGCCAAGTTTTTCTCTTAAAAGAAAGTATTCGTTTTTTAATTGTCTGACGTGTTCTGTTTTATAAAGCAGGCTTTGTAATTCTTTGTTGAGATTGGCCTTGTTGAGTTCAGTCTGTATTAACTCAGTCACAATTTTTTTATCCGCAATAAGGTTTACCAGGGAGATGTATTTGACTTTGATGACTATCCTTGCAATCATGTATGAAAACCAGGAACCTTTGTAGCAAACAACTTCCGGCACGTCAAATAAGGCCGTTTCAAGGGTGGCTGTCCCTGATGTTACCAAGGCTGCCGCAGCGTTCATCAGCAGATCATACGTCCTGTTATATACAATTTTCACATCTTTTTCCCGGATAAGTTCAGCATAATATTCCGGGCTTATGGATGGGGCGCCGGCAATGACAAACTGGGCGTCCTTGAAATTTTCACAGACCGAGATCATTATTTTCATCATGCGCGATATTTCCTGCTTTCGGCTACCGGGAAGCAATGCAACGACAGGCTTTTCGCTCAGGTTGTTTTCAGCCCTGAAATTTAAACAGGAATTGTTTTTTTTATAGTTTTCAATAGCATCTAATAAGGGGTGTCCGACATATTCTGCGTGATAATCAAAACGTTCATAGAATTCCTTTTCAAACGGCAGTATCACCATCATCTTGTCAACGTTCTTTTTGATCTGATGAACGCGGGATTGTTTCCATGCCCATATCTGTGGAGATACATAGTAGATCACTTTGTGTCCTTTCTGATGGGCATAATCAGCTATTTTCAGGTTAAATCCCGGGTAATCGACCAAAATAAGGGTATCTGGATTGAATTTGTCAATATCAGATTTACAAAAACGCATATTACGGAGAATAGTGCTCAGGTTTGACAATACCTCTGCAAATCCCATAAAAGAAATTTCGCTGATATGCTTTACTATTTCTGCACCCTGGGCTTTCATCAGGTCTCCGCCCCAGCATCGGAATTTTGCTTCAGGGTCGTTTTTTTTGATCTCAACCATCAGGTTGGATGCGTGCAGATCGCCCGAAGCTTCACCGGCAATGATATAATATTTCATTTTATTTGGTTCGTTGATTAATTGATCGTCTGAAAAATTCAGAACAGATTATTGCCGTTGCTGCCGAGGCATTCAGCGATTCTGCATGGGTGGCGGAATCATTAGTTGAAGGTATAAATAAACGTTTTTTTACAAGTTTTTCAATTTCAGGCGTAATACCGTTCGCTTCGTTGCCGATTATTAAAAAACCTTTGTTTTCAAGTTGACCATTGTATATATTGTCTCCGCTCAGGAATGCTCCATATATCTGGGTACTACCTGAGCATTGTTTTAAAATTTCCTGCACGTTTTCGTAGTAAATATTGACCCGTGCCACAGAACCCATGGTGGCCTGTATACATTTCGGGTTGTAGGCATCCACGGATGTTTCGGAACAAAGTATGTGTTTAAATCCAAACCAGTCGGCTATCCGGATTATGGTGCCCAGGTTGCCGGGATCGCGTATGTCGTCGAGAGTGATAACCAGTGCTTGTTCGGCAAGGTGCAGGTCGAAAACCGGCTCAGGTATCTTGACTGTGGTGAGAACCTGATTTGGCGTGGTGAGCAAACTTATGGATGATAGTTCTTTTGCGGTAACACAAAAAACGTCATTGATGTTTTTGGTCAGGCTTACATTTTCATCTAACCATTGTTGTGTAGCAAATAGCTTTTCAATTTTTAATGCGCTGCAAGCCATATCCTCAACGATCTTAGGCCCCTCAGCAATAAAACTGCCGTGGATTTCACGAAATTTTTTTGAAGATAATGACTTGATGTATTTAATGGTGTTTTTTGTCAGCATGGCAGGTACAAAAATAAAAAATCCCGGCAATAAAGCCGGGATTTTTATAATAATAACCAATCAGAAAAAAAATTCGTTATTCGGCTACGACTTCAAATTTGATATCTACCTTGATGTCTTTATAAATATTTATTTTCGCTGAATAAGTGCCTAATTCTTTGACACTTTCTCCGTCAACAATGATCTTTTTACGGTCGATATCGTAGTTGAACTGGGCTTTTATAGCATCCGCGATCTGGATAGCATTGACAGAACCGAAAATCTTACCTGTAGTTGCAGCTTTTGCGCCAATCTTAACCGTGAGGTTTTCGAGGGCTTTGGCAAGAGTTTCAGATTGTTTGCGTATCTTTTCTTCTTTAAAAGTTCTCTGTTTCATCAATTCAGTATGTTCTTTTTCAGAAGAAGGCGTGAACATGATCGCAATCCCTTGGGGAATAAGATAATTCCGGGCATATCCGTTTTTTACCTTTACTATTTCGTTGGTATAACCTAAGTTGGTTACATCTTGTTTTAAAATCACTTTCATATTTATTCCTCCTTATTTTAATAAATCGGCAACGTAAGGTAATAAAGCCAGATGCCGTGCTCTTTTAATAGCTTTAGCCAATTTCCGCTGATATTTTAAAGAAGTTCCGGTGAGGCGGCGTGGTAAAATTTTACCTTGTTCGTTTATGAATTTCAATAAGAAATCTGCGTCTTTATAATCGATAAATTTTATGCCGTGTTTTTTGAAACGGCAATATTTTTTCTTTTTAACGTCTACGTTAATAGGGGTTAAATATCTTATTTCGCTGTCTGCTTGTGCCATGGTTTTAATGTTTTTGGGTTTACGTTACGATTACACTTTTTCTTTGTTGAGCTTTTCTGCACGTTTTCTTTCTCTGTACGCTACAGCATGTTTGTCGAGCGATATGGTGAGAAAACGAATGAGCCTTTCGTCGCGTTTGAAGGCAATTTCCAGATCAGCAATAACGTTGGGTTCTGAGGTGAACTCAATCAGTTGGTAAAACCCTGAAGATTTTTTTTGAATGGGGTAGGCAAGTTTGCGAAGGCCCCAACTTTCCGATACCACGATTTCCGCTTTTTTTTCTAAAAGGAAATCATGATATTTCTTTACCGCTTCCTTTACCTGATCTTCAGATAAAACGGGAGTTAAAATGAAAACGGTTTCATAATGTTTTGTCATTTCCTTGATTGTTTAATAATTAATAAATTATAATATTCCCAAATTTGGGAGTGCAAAAGTATCAATAATAATTATAACAGCAAAATGAAAACACTATTAATTTTTTAATTTCAAAATATAGTCATGCATTTTGTGTATTTTTGCCAATCATTTTACTATAATAATGTTATATGGCTAATTTTTTAAAATTTTTATTAGGCTCAAAATCAGAACGTGATATTAAAAGTATGAAGCCAGAGCTGGATAAAACTCTTGAGGTTTATGAAAGTATTTCCAAACTGTCGAACGATGGGCTTCGGGCGAAAACTACTGAATTTCGAGAACGCATAAAAGAATATATTGTGGAAGAAGAGCAGGAGATGGCTGCTCTTAAGGATAAGGCTGAAAATGACGAAACGGTTTCTATTGATGATAAGGAGGAGATTTATCACGAGATCGACCGCCTCGAAAAAAAGATCTACGAAAAAACACAGGAAATACTTAATGAGCTACTTCCCGAAGCTTTTTCTGTGATAAAAGAGACAGCTAAAAGATTTAAAGAATCGGAAAAAGTTGAGGTTACCGCTACCCCGATGGATGGCGATCTTGCAGCGAAATTCGACAGTATTAACATCGAGGGCGATAAGGCTTATTTTAATACTTCGTGGATGGCCGGCGGAAATATGATACGATGGGATATGGTGCATTATGATGTTCAGCTTATTGGAGGTATGGTACTGCACCAGGGCAAAATTGCCGAAATGGCCACCGGTGAAGGAAAAACTCTTGTAGCCACCTTGCCGATTTACCTGAATGCTTTACCCGGCAAGGGCGTGCATATTGTAACCGTTAACGATTACCTTGCACGACGCGACTCTGAATGGATGGGCATGTTATTTCTTTTCCACGGACTCACCGTAGATTGCATCGACAGGCATGAGCCGAACTCTGATGATCGCAGAAAAGCCTACCTTGCTGATATAACCTACGGAACAAATAATGAATTCGGTTTTGATTACCTGAGGGATAACATGACCCGCTCACCCGAAGAACTTGTTCAGCGCCAGCACAATTATGCCATCGTGGATGAGGTCGACTCCGTTTTGATCGATGATGCCCGGACGCCGCTTATTATTTCAGGGCCTACACCCAAAGGTGAAAACCAGTTATTCGAAGATTTCCGCCCGAATGTTCAGAAAGTATATAATGCCCAGCGCAACCTAGTTACCACGATACTGGCAGATGCAAAAAGACTTTTATCGCAGGAGCCGCTGAGTCCCGAAAACGAGAAACAGGGCGGGGTGTTGTTGCTTCGTGCTCATCATGGTTTGTCGAAAAATAAAGCGCTGATAAAATTCCTCAGCGAGCCGGGGATGCGTGCCCTGATGCAGAAAACTGAAAATTTTTATATGGCGGAGCAAAGCAAGCACATGCATATCATTGATGATGAGCTTTATTTTGTTATCGACGAAAAAAATAATTCCGTGGACCTTACGGATAAAGGTATTGACCTTATCACTTCAGGAACCGATGATCCGCGTTTCTTTATTCTGCCCGACATTGGAAATGAAATTGCAGAACTCGAAAAACATAATCTGTCAGAAAATGACCGCCTTGCCCGTAAGAATGAATTACTTCAGGAATATGAACTCAAATCAGAGCGCGTACATACGGTAACACAGCTTTTAAAAGCATATTCACTTTTTGAGATTGATGTGGATTACGTAATCATTGATAATAAAGTAAAAATTGTTGATGAGCAGACCGGGCGTATCATGGAAGGCAGGAGGTGGTCGGATGGCTTGCATCAGGCCGTGGAAGCAAAGGAAAATGTAAAAATTGAAGCTGCCACACAGACCTATGCAACGATTACCTTGCAGAACTATTTCCGTATGTATAAAAAGCTGGCAGGTATGACCGGTACTGCCGAAACGGAAGCAGGGGAGTTGTGGAATATTTACAAACTCGATGTTGTTGTTGTTCCTACCAACAAGCCGGTTGTCCGTAAAGATTTTCAGGATCTTGTTTATAAAACAAAAAGAGAAAAATATAATGCTGTTATTGCCGAGATAGAGGATCTTGTTAGTAAGGGCCGTCCTGTTCTGGTGGGTACTACCTCAGTAGAAATATCCGAGTTGCTGAGTAAGATGCTTAAGCTCCGTAAGATCAGGCATAATGTGCTAAACGCAAAACTTCACCAGAAAGAAGCTGATATTGTCGCAGAGGCTGGTTTTGCAGGTACGGTGACCATCGCTACCAACATGGCGGGCCGTGGTACGGACATCAAGCTCGGACCGGGAGTGAAGGATGCCGGAGGGCTGGCCATCATAGGTACCGAACGTCACGAATCGCGGCGTGTTGACAGGCAGTTGCGCGGGCGTTCCGGGCGTCAGGGAGACCCGGGCACGTCACAGTTTTTCGTCTCGCTCGAAGATGACCTGATGCGTTTGTTCGGGTCGGAACGTATTGCACGCGTCATGGACACTATGGGGTTGAAAGAAGGGGAGGTCATTCAGCACAGTATGATTACCAAATCAATTGAACGTGCCCAGATAAAGGTGGAAGAAAACAACTTTGGCATACGTAAAAGACTCCTCGAATATGACGATGTGATGAATAAACAGCGTGAGGTAATTTATTCGAAAAGACGTCACGGCTTATACGGCGACCGCCTTGCTATGGATATCGCCGACATGTTTTATGATGTTTGTCAGAATATTGTTGCCGAACATCAGGCTGAGCGCGATTTTGAGGCTTTCAAGCTCGACCTTCTCCGTAACTTTGGGATAGAAACGCCTTTTAATGAAAAAGAATTTTTCGGTTCTAATTCGGAAAAGTTAACAGATGAGCTTTACGAACTGGGCTATTCTAATTATCGCCACAAATCTGAAATAATAGCAAGTCAGTCGTATCCTATCATAAAAGATGTTTATGAGAACAACCCGAAGCGTTACGAAAACATTGCCATTCCTATTACAGACGGGACGAAGACGCTTCAGGTAGTGGCCAACCTTCGCAAGTCTTATGAAAATAAAGGCAAAGATGTAACCCTGGCTATTGAAAAGGGGATATCACTGGCAATCATTGATGATGCATGGAAAGAGCATTTGCGTGAAATGGACGATCTCAAACAATCAGTGCAAAATGCAACTTACGAACAAAAGGATCCATTACTGATTTATAAAAAGGAGTCGCATCAATTGTTCGATGTTATGTGGCAGAAAATCAGTAAGGATATAGTGTCATTTTTGGTAAAAGGCAACTTGCCCTTCAGGAGTGCTGATAATATTCAGGAAGCCAGACAGAGTAAGACAGATATGAGCAACCTGAAAGCAGGCCGCGATGAAGGCATGGAACAGGCAAGAAACCAGCGTACCAGCGAAGTACAAAGGACCGAACCTGTAAAAGCAGAGAAAAAAGTGGGGAGAAACGATCCTTGTCCTTGCGGAAGCGGGAAAAAATATAAAAGCTGTCATGGGCTTGGACAGTAGGACCAGCCTTTAACCGTTGGTTGCTGCAGATTAATTAAGTTTTTCCGGTTTTAAAAAGATCACAAATTATAAGAAAAGACAAGATGAATAAATTTATTGTAGTTACTGGCGCTGCAGGATTTATCGGCAGTTGCATGGTGGCCAAACTCAATAATAAAGGGATCAAAGACATTATTATTGTCGATGATTTTCATAAGGGTTACAAGTTGGATAACATTAAAGGAAAAGCCTATTCAAAGCACATTCAGCGAGATGTTTTTTTCCCGTGGCTGCGCGAAAATTATAAAGAAGTTGAGTTTGTTTTTCATCTTGGCGCCCGCACCGATACGGCGGAATTTGATAAGACTATCTTCGACACCCTCAACCTGAATTACAGCAAAACCATGTGGCAGCTTTGTACGGAGTTTGAGATCCCGCTTCTGTACGCTTCGTCGGCGGCTACTTATGGCATGGGAGAATTCGGCTATATAGATGATGACGATCTCATACCTTTTCTGAAACCGCTCAATCCATACGGTGAATCGAAAAATGAATTCGACAAATGGGTGATCACTCAGAAAAATACTCCGCCATTTTGGGCAGGGTTGAAATTTTTCAATGTTTACGGGCCTAATGAGTACCATAAAAGCCGTATGGCCTCCGTTGTTTTTCATGCCTTTAACCAAATCAACGAAACAGGGTGCATGCAGCTTTTTCGCTCGCATAACCCGAACTTTGCAGATGGCAAGCAAATGCGCGATTTTATCTATGTAAAAGACGTAGTTAAGGTATGCCTGTTTTTTTACCTCACGCAAAAGAAATCCGGGATATATAATTTGGGAACCGGCCAGGCCCGTACATTCTGGGACCTTGCTACCAATACTTTTATGGCGATGCGGCTGACTCCCAAAGTTGACTTTATTGATACGCCTCTTGATATCCGTGATAAATATCAGTATTTTACCGAAGCCAAAATGAATAAACTAATTTCTGCCGGTTATGATCTCGGTTTTGCTTCACTGGAAGAAGGTATTGAAGACTACGTCAGGTCTTACCTGATGAACAAACAATACTATTAACCTGAGTTCAGGATAATTCGGGAATTGCCTTTTAGTCAAAATGTAATCATCAATCTATTAATAGTTGCCTTAGGCAATTAATATCAATAGAAAAACAAAAAATGTGAAATATTTTGTCTGTAGGACATATACAATTATTAAAATGTCAATCTCCTAAAGGAGAATCCATGTTTTTTAAATTTCTTTTCTATTGATATTAAACTCCTAACGGAGTATTACAGGATATTCTTAATTCGAGCTCAGGTTATTAGTAAAGACTTCTTATTATTTTACATCTTAATCTCTAAAAAAGTTCAGGGGTTTTTAGAGCAATTTGAATTTTTACATGTGGCCATAATATTTTTTTGTTGATTACATATTTTGTATATTTTTACAGTTTAAAAAAATTATTTATGTGACATTATTTGTTAATAACAGCCTGTTATTTATTTTCGAAATTTTTAATAACAAACCAACATATTCAATTATTCACAAAAAAAATCTAGAACATGAAAAAACAACTCTTAATGCTTGTTTTCGTTGCCATTGCAGCGATAAGTTTTGCACAAACGAAAAACATTGTGGTCGAATTTGGCGCTACGTCTACGGCGTATTTGGATCTTCCTTCGGCCATTGCAGCAGCGCCCAACGGGGCTACCGTGTACATCCCGGGCGGCTTGCATACACTTAGCAGTAATATTACAATTTCCAAACAACTGCATTTCAGGGGCGATGGCTTTAACCCGCTGACGTTGGCCAGCGGCATGGCCCCCACAATTTCAGGCAGCCAGTTGATCTTTACCCGCTATGCCCACTACTCATCTTTTGAAGGGATAAATTTCGATAATCAGCTGACTCTCCAGCATACTACAGCAGATACCAGCGGCTATTTTTATTTAATTTTTAACCGATGCAGACTGAATGCTACTACTGTATCATCTGGTGGAAATGCATCGGTTGGTAATATCACAATTTATATGAATGAGTGTGTAATAAACCACATTGAATGTTATTCACAAACTGCGGAATCAGTAGCAATAAATAATTCAATTATTGTCGGAAATCGTTTCTATTCAATTAACCAGGGGTATATAAAAAATTCTGTTATTTTAACTGGTATGGGATTACAAGGGGCTAGCGTATATGCTGATGCTACTAATAACTTTACTATCAGTAACAGTATTTTTTATGGGGGAGCATCAACAACCGGAACCAACAATACCATAACTAATTGTCTGTTCAAAACAGGTGCAACTGTAGGGTTAACCCTCAATACTTCTAACATTCAATTCCAGGATTGGAACCTGATTTTTGTAAATGTTCCTGATGCTTCATATGGTATTGGTGATAATTTTCACCTGCAGCCGGGTTGCCTCGGCATAGCTGCGGGTACCGATGGAATGGACCTGGGAATTTACGGAGGCAGCACCCCATGGAAAGAAAACAGCATCCCGGCTTCTCCTAATGTATATACAAAAAGCGTGGATACCCGCAACAACCCGAACGGGCAGATTGATGTTATGTATAAAGTTAAAGCTCAGAGTAATTGATGTTCATGCTAAATTCAGTTATTATGAAAAAATGGATTATGATTCTGGGACTGGCCTTGCTGACATACAGTTTGCCAGCCCAACAGGTTACCCAGTATGAGTACTGGACCGACGGTAGCTTTGCTACCCGAACGTCGGTTAATTTGGCTTCACCGGCCACGGATGTTACGGTCACTTTTCAATACAATACAGCTGCACTGAGCAACGGACTGCATTCGATGAATACTCGCTTCAGAGATTCCAACGGGAAATGGAGCTGTGTGCAAACAGATTATTTCTTTAAGACCGCTGCATTGGGTAACGGAAGCAACACCATAATTGCTTCAGAATACTGGTTTGATTCCGATTTTGTCGGAAGGACGGCCGAAACCATTAGCTCGCCTGTCGACGATGCTATTATCAGCAAAAGCGTTGATGTATCCGCGCTAAGTAGCGGGCTTCATGTCCTGAACTTCCGTTTTCAGGATGCCATGGGGCAATGGAGCTGCGTTCAGACCGACTACTTTTTGAAGACTCCAAGCCTGGGATTAGACAGCAATATTATGGTATCCTTTGAATACTGGATAGATACGGCATTTGCTGCACGAATTTCCGGCGTTACAAGCCCGTTGTCCAACCTTACATTAATTGACAGTGTGGCTGTTGCCTATTTGACGGAAGGTTATCACATACTCAACTACCGCTTCTCTGATGCCTTAGGGCAATGGAGTTGTGTCCAGTCAGATAAGTTTAAACGCTGTCCGGTTTATTATGCGGCGCCAGTAATATCAGGAAATACCTCTATTTGTGCCGGACAGACCTTATCACTATCGGCTGTCAGCAATGATGTGTCAACAACCGGTTATTACTGGACCGGCCCGAACAACTATTCATTTAGTGGTAGTGCCATAACAATCACAAATGCCACTGCTGGAAGAAGTGGGACCTATTACTGCACCGCCATCCGTGGTGCAAGTTTGTGTGATTCGAGCATCATTGGGCATATTGAAGTTGTAGTCAATCCATTGCCTGTTGGTGTTATCACAGGATTATCCTCCGTTTGCACCGGCGACAGCACTTATCTTGTCGCTTCGGGCGGAAGTTCTTACTTATGGAATAACGGAGACATCAATGATTCTCTGCTGATCGCACCCACGGTTGCAACAACCTATTATGTTACCGTTACCTCTGATTCCGGCTGCGTAGTTACAAAATCAAAGTCTGTAAGTATTAAGGCCAAACCCAATGTGATTATTTCACCGGCTTCTGCAACTATTTGTCAGGGTAGTTCCCAGATACTTACGGCATCAGGTGCAAGCACTTATGTATGGAACAATGGGACCAGTATCAGTAGTGACACATTGAGCCCTTCGGTCACCACCACATATACGGTCACAGGTACGGCCGTCAATGGGTGTACAAAATCAGCAACGGCTACTATAAACGTAAATCCCTTTCCTGCAAGTGCCGGGTTAATTTCCGGTGCGGGCAATGTATGCCCGGGGCAGAATGATGTAACTTATACCGTTCCGGCTATTGCCGATGCGACTTCGTATTTCTGGTCATTGCCGGCCGGTGTAACAGGAACAAGTGTTTCCAATAGCATCACCGTGGATTTTGGAATCGCTGTTGCATCAGGAACTATTTCAGTTAATGGAACAAATTCCTGTGGTAGTGGTCTGGCATCCAGTTTTCCGTTCATCGTAAATGCTTTGCCAGAAGCAGCCGGGGCCATTTCAGGCCCGACCAGCGTTTGCCAGGGCCAGAATGCTGTAACTTATACAGTACCGGCTATTGCAGATGCGACTTCATATGTCTGGACCTTGCCGGCTGGTGTAACAGGAACAAGTGTTTCCAATAGCATCACCTTGGATTTTGGAATCTCTGCAGCATCAGGAACAATTTTAGTTTATGGATTAAATACGTGCGGTGATGGAAGCGCTTCATCCTTGTCAATTACTGTGGGTCCTTTGCCTGTTGGTGCAGGAGTTATTTCCGGTGAAACTTCGGTTTGTCAGGATGGGGGTGCGGTAATATTTACGGTGCCATCAATTGATTATGCTACTTCATATTTGTGGACTTTGCCTACTGGCGCGACAGGGACAAGCACAACCAACAGTATTGCTGTTGACTTTAGTACCGCTGTTTCTGGTGATATCACAGTGATGGGAAATAATTCCTGTGGATCCGGTTCGGGTTCTGTCATGGCAATAACGGTTACACCCAATCCTGCAACACCAAATATTTCGGTGGTTGCTATTACGCTCCATTCAGATGCGGTTTCGGGAAACCAGTGGTACGACATGGCAGGTGCCATAGGAGGGGCGACATCGCAGGATTTTACTCCTGTTGGCAACGGTGATTATTATGTTGTGGTGGAAATAAACGGATGCAGCTCAAATCCTTCAGATACCATTAGCATTACCACGGTGGGTGTAAATGACAATGTGGAATCATTTGAATTTGTGAGTGTATTCCCCAATCCTTTCCACACCCAGCTAATACTGCAAAACATTAATTTTAAAGAAGTGTTTAAATTTGAATTAGTAAATATGATGGGCGATTTGGTTTTTTCAGGAGTTTTAACTGAGAGAACCCTAATAATGACGGAAGCGCTTTCAAGCGGTGTTTATTTTCTCAAATTTGAATCTAATAACCGGATGTATGTAAAAAAATTAGTGAAAAACTAATTGTGTTTATAAGCTCTGGCTTTCTTTAAAAGAGACTTATTTTGAGAGAGTCCCGGCATTATTTTCCGGGGCTTTTTTTTTCAGTCTGGAGGCTTTTTTTTTATTGCACCCATGGCTAAAGGCGATAAATTCCAGTTTTTACCGAAGCCAAGATGAATAAATTAATTGCTGCCGGTTACAATCTCAGCTTTGCTTCACTGGAAGAAGGTATTGAAGACTATGTCAGATCTTACCTGATGAACAAACAATATTATTGATAGCAGGATTCTGGTTAATTAGATTAAATCTAAAATACGAGGTAGACAACCTCCTGAGTTTCATTATAGGCTTTGCCAAATAAGGAATCACAAAGATTTGTGAAAAAGTAAGCTTTTTTGTTTGCTAATTATTCATTTTCAACATTATTTTAATTTGTAAGTTTGCACAAAATTTATTAAATTTATTAACCTTTATAAATAAAAAATATTATGGATTGTTGTTGTTCAAAAAATCAAAACATCGATTTGTCGGTTTATGGAATAACTGATGTTCCTGTTGTTTACCACAACCTGTCATACGATGATCTGTTTGTTCACGAAACAGACGATAAGTTAGAGGGTTATGAAAAGGGCTTTCTTACCAATATGGGAGCTGTTAACGTTGATACCGGAATTTTCACCGGTCGTTCACCAAAGGACAAATATATTGTTCGTGAATCAGAAAATGAAAAAAATATCTGGTGGGCAAGCCCTGAACGTAAGGGTTCAGACAACAAACCTATTTCGGAAGAAACCTGGGAGCATATGAAGGGTATCGCAAAAAAACAGCTCAGCGGTAAAAAACTTTTCGTCAGCGATGCTTTTTGCGGTGCAAACCCCAGTACACGTATTAAGATCAGGGTTATTACGGAAGTGGCCTGGGCTTCACATTTTGTAAAAAATATGTTTATCAGGCCAACGGAAGAAGAATTAAAAGACTTTACTCCGGATTTTGTTGTATTTCATGCCTGTAAAGCAACCAATCCTCAATATAAAGAGCAGGGCCTCAACAGCGAAGTGTTTGTGTCTTTTAACCTGAAAGAACGTATGGCCGTGATAGGCGGAACCTGGTATGGCGGAGAAATTAAAAAGGGCTTTTTCTCGGTAATGAATTATTTCCTTCCTTTGAAAGGAATGGCTTCGATGCATTGCTCGGCCAATATGGGGAAAGACGGCAGTACTGCCATTTTCTTCGGTTTGTCCGGAACAGGAAAGACCACGCTTTCTGCTGACCCGAAACGTTTTCTGATCGGAGACGATGAGCACGGCTGGGATGATGAAGGTATTTTCAATTTTGAGGGTGGCTGCTATGCGAAATGTATCAACCTGAGCAAAGAAAACGAACCCGATATCTTTAATGCAATTAAAAGAGATGCCCTTCTGGAAAATGTGGTTTATGATGAAAAAACCGGTGCCATTGATTTTGCCAGTAATGCAAAAACCGAAAATACCCGTGTTTCTTACCCGATATATTTTATCAACAACATTGTAAAGCCTGTTTCAAAAGGTACACATCCTAAAAGTATTATTTTCCTTACGGCAGACGCTTTTGGAGTATTGCCTCCGGTTTCAAAACTTACTTACGACCAGACTATGTATCATTTTCTGAGTGGCTATACCGCAAAAGTTGCCGGTACCGAGCGTGGCATCAAAGAACCAACCCCAACTTTTTCTTCTTGTTTTGGCGCTGCTTTTCTTCTCTTACATCCTACCAAATACGCACAGGAACTGGCAAAGAAAATGCAAGAACACGGTTCGTCAGCTTACCTCGTTAATACCGGTTGGATCGAAGGTCCTTATGGTGTTGGCCGCAGGATAGATATTCCTTCAACACGTGCCATCATCGACGGCATCCTGGATGGTTCGCTGGAAAATGCGGAATACGAAGAATTACCGATTTTTGGTTTGATGATTCCGAAATCAGTAAATGGTGTAAACCCCAAGATACTCAATCCGAGAAATATCTGGGCTAATCCTGCTGACTGGGATGCTGCTGCCAAAAGCCTTGGCGAAAAGTTCGCAAAAAACTTTATAAGTTTTACTGACAACGACGAGGGAAAACGTTTGGTAGGGGCAGGGCCGAAAATATAATTTTTATTGTTGGCTTGCTTGCTCTTTGCAATGAAATGGGCGTAGTGAATAAGATAAAAAAAACAGACGGGTTAACCCGTCTGTTTTTTTTCCCTAACTCCTCATTGCTGCAAGGAACTCATAATTTCTATTTTGAACTGTTCATTTTGCTATACTCTTCAGGCGATATTAATTTTCCGTCGGCATTTTTATAATAGCCATTATATTTACCTCCTTCAACAAATTTCCCTGGTTGGCAATAGTCAGCAGGATCATAGTTATAAACATTCCAGTCGGCAGGCCACGTCCATATTTTTTGAGTTCCTGTATTTGCGGCTTTTGCTTTCTGCGGGTCGTTTTCAGCTTTCAGGAAGCCCGGACCAGGGGCCTGAACAAACCGGCCCTGTCCGTAATTTGTTTTTGGTTTCGCTATAAGCTGATAATCAATTTCACCGCTGTGAGTGCCGCCGTTTTTTTCAATGATATCAAAGCCTGTAGCCGTTTTATTGACCACGGCAACATCATTTGCATCTACAATGTTTACCTGACAAAATACTTTTAGTGGGTTTTCATCATTAACAACAATGATATCAGCAAGTATCGGGTCCAGGTTCACGTGGGCTTTGCCGTTTACCAGTTTTACCGTTCCATAATCCTGGTACCAGTATTCGGGCGATTCCGGACAGGTTAACGTGACTCTTCCATGATTTTCAGTAGGGACAATTTCACTTACAGCCCCGGCGCCCAATATTTTTTGAGTTGCACCGTTATAGGCACCAACATACGCATATCCGCCCGAACTATTTGCAAAATAACCGCCCCTGTTCACGGAGGTAGTTCCGTTAGCATAACCATATACGCCGTATGAATCCTGATAACCATTTCCATTTCCATAAGCCATCACGCCATAGGTATAACTTGGATTTCCTGTTCCGGAATAATATCCGGTGAAATTTCCTCCACTACCGTATGAGGCAGTTGTTACAAAACCGTTAACTGCAAAAGAAGTATTTGAACTGTATACATCAAGTTTCTGTGCCGGAGTAGTTGTTCCGATACCCACTTTGTTTACGACAGTTCCGTTCTCCACATCGCTTACAAATAGCGTAGTCCCAATAGTCAGATTGGAATTTCGGCTTGCTTGAGGGCCAAGGCTGTATACTGTTAATGCGTTGCTAAAATAGTTTTGACTTATGGTGGTTCTGAATTCACCATAACCAGTATTTATACAAGAGTACGAGCCAGCTTCGTATCCCCCCGTACCGGCCGCCCAGAAAGAAACCCTTCCGCCAGCGTTTACATTATCATTTAGACTACTTGTTAACCGCAAGTCTGCCTGGGCTCCGGCTTGGTATATATGAAGTTTGGCTGCGGCATTTGGCGTATTGGTGTTGATCCCAACACTTACACCATTATCGAAAATCTGGCTGCAGGTAATTGCTGTAGCGCTTGACATTTTGGAAACATAATTGGCTCCGGATGCACAAGTTCCAGTAATACCAGCGGCAGGTGGGTTAGCCCAATAAGCCAAAGTTCCGTCTGACGTGAGTACCTGTCCGGCAGTGCCATAATTACCGTAAGGAGCAATCCTTATACCCCCTGTACCGTACAGCGTCAATGCGTCGTCAGCGTATGTTTCTCCAATATATGCAAATGAACCATCACCAAAATAAAGAATGTTATCGTGTCCGGCACTCCACATGTCCTGTCCGATTTTAACATCACTATTACCAGAGGCGTTATATATTTGAAGTTTATGAGCAGGGCTTGCTGTTCCGATACCAACACGTTGTGTTGAACCGAGAAAAGTTGTATAAACATTTGCTCCGCCATCTTTAACCTCAATATTACCTGCTCCTGCAGTAGGATATCCGGGCTGAAGGATCAGGCCTCCTGCAGGCTGGATATACAAATCGTTTGTTCCCCTGATGAGTTGAGCAGTACCAGCCCATATTTCCAGATATCGCGAATTAATATATGAAGGATCGTTATATCTAATTGTGCCGATAATATCTAGTTTTTGATTCGGGTTGGTTGTTCCGATACCCACGTTTGTTCCGTTGTCATAGGTGACACCGATACCAAGAGTAGTCGCATTTATCCATCGTGCAAGATAATTTGTTGTTCCGCTTCCTGATACAGTTCCCCCCGAAGGTGTTTGCCATGAAGCAAGACCTGCTGCATCTGAGGTAAGTACTTTTCCGGCAGCAGGCGCACCTCCTGTAATTTTTACTTGTCCGGCTACTTCCAACTTAGCGCCAGGGCTTGTTGTTCCGATACCGACATTGCCACTTACGATAAGTCCACCAGAAGGAGCTGCATTAACTCCGGCATAACTTCCGATAGCAACACCGCGTCCATTTGCATTAGACACATCAAGTGAATTTTGTGGGGTAATTGTTCCGATACCCACTTTGTTTACCACGGTTCCATTCTCCACATCGCTCACAAAAAGCGTGGTTCCGACAGTCAGGTTGGAATATCGGTTTGCCTGAGGGCCAAGGCTGTATATTGATAGTGCGTTGCCAAAATAATTCTGACTTATGGATGTTCTGAATTCACCATACCCTGTATTTATGCAAGAGTAAGAGCCAGCTTCGTATCCACCTATGCCAGCCGCCCAGAAAGAAACCCTTCCACCAGCGTTTGCGTTATCCTGTTGATCACTCATTAACCTTAGGTCTGCCTGAGCCCCGGGTTGGTAAATATGAAGCTTAGCTGCGGCATTTGGCGTATTGGTGTTGATTCCAACACTTACACCATTATCGAAAATCTGACTGCAGGTGGCGGCTGTGCCATTGGATTTAAGAACGATATTGGCGGTTGCACATCCCACTGGGCCGGTAGCTCCTGTAACTCCCGTAGCTCCAATTGCGCCATTAGAACCGTTAGTACCCGCTGTGCCTGTAGCACCGGTTGCACCAACAGCGCCCTGAATACCCTGCGGCCCTGTAGCGCCCTGAACACCTTGAAGCCCTTGTGGTCCGGTTGCACCAACAGCGCCCTGAATACCTTGTGGCCCGGTAGCGCCCTGTACACCTTGAAGTCCTTGTGGTCCGGTTGGACCAACTGGACCCTGGACACCCTGTGGGCCTAAGGCTTGTACCCAGATAGTTCCGTTAAAATACCAAAAACCGACAGCCCCACCGATCATGGCAGCATTGGTGTTAAAAACCAACAAAGAAATCGCGGGATTTGCTATTGTGGTAATATCATTAATTGAAATTAAAGCAACACGGGGGATCAAAAGTCCTCTAGACGCACTGCTTATGTCAAGCATTGCTGAAGGATCAGCAGGAATGCCTGAAAAATTAACGGAAACACCTTGCTGTGCATAACTAAATGATGCGAACAAGAGACTGAATGCAACTAATAAAATTTTTTTCATTTTACTTCCATTTAATTAATAAATATTTTTACAAATATAAATTAAAATTAATGTAAAAACAAAAAAACTAATCGACAGTTGAACATTGATTTTTTTCAGTATCAGATTATACCGATAGCACATTCAATCCGCCGCGGCGAATAGTCCAATATCGGTTTCACCTTATTGTGTAATTTTCATGGCCTGTCCCGTCATTTCGGCGGGATAGCATCGGCATTTGCCATGACTGCACGTCAGGCAGGCATTGTAATTTATTTTTCAGGTAGACTAAAAAAGAAACACAAATGGTATTAGCTTAAAAATGATAAACAGCTTGTAGGTCCCAGCGGCCAAATCTAAACCATATTACACCTTTAGATCGACAGATGGCACAATCAGACTGTTGTTTTATGATAATAGAGTATAGACTTACCGCAAAGATTATTTGATAAACTTTAAATTATAAAACTACTGCTGCAAACATACTTCATATCACTGTATCATTTGGAAAAGATCTACTTAATTCCTAATTCCTTTTTGACCAAAGGTAAAATATCCTCAGTCGCTGCCGCGTATAAAAGGATGCCCTGCCTTGAATCGATAATCATTGTATAACCATTGGCTTTTGCCACTTTTTCTATGGCACTTTTGGCCTTGTCAATAATTGGCTGTAAAAATTCATTTTGTTTTTTCTGTAGATCTTCCTGTGCTGATGTCTGAAAAGATTTTATCCTGTCCTGTAGTTCCTGGAGTTCTTTGGTTTTGGTTTGTTTTACAAGATCGGACATCTTTGATTGTTCTGCGCTGAAAGCTTCATACTTTGTGTTTAACTCCTGTTGCATTGTCATTAAAATAGTGTCCAGCGATTGGGCATACTCCTGATATTTTGCAACTGCCGTATCGGCGCCGGGCATGATTTTTAGCAGATCATCTGAGTTGATATATCCGTATTTTTGTTTCTGTGCGAAAGCTCCTGTGCTTATTACGCCGACGATTAGAAGCAACATCAGTGGTTTAATGAAATTTTTCATATTTTTATTAATTATTTTTTAGCAAAGTTATTAATAAAACTACAATAACATGAAGGAAGATATTGGGAATATTTTGATTGATTTTAGTTAAATTTTAGCCCCCACCGTCTTTGATGGTGGGGGCTAAAGGATTTGGGAGTTTAGAAAAATCTCCCATTGGATACTTGACTTGTTTAACAATTAAATTTTTTTCTATTTCTGTCCCTGATTATTCAGCATCTTTTTTATTTCATCAAGTTCTGCCTGAAGTGTTTCGTTTTTAGAATTTAATTGATCCACCAGAGCTTTTAGTTCCTTAAATAGATTGATCAACATATAAGTCATGGCAGAATTATCAACGTCAAAGTATTTGTTCCATCTTTTTGAAAAGTGCCGACCATATAAGGTGCTATTTTTAGCAGGTACTGAGAAATTACCCCGACATATTCCTTATCAGAACTTATTCCGCTTTTTTCGTTGTAAGTGTATTTACCTAACTTTCCCTCGGATTTTATACACTACACTCGAGAAGCCGCAGTATTCTATCCTGCTCTCGCTTTAGCGTTACTGTTTTGCTCCATTTGAGGTTTTCTTGCTTCGATTCAAGAGTTACCTTGTATACACTTTGAAGCTTTTCAATGGCAGCAGGAGCAGATAGTTGGGCTGGCTTTACTTTGTATTGAATGTACGATAAGAGCGCATAAGCCAGGTAACAAATCTTAACATGTGCCTTGACATGAGTCATCCTATACTTTCTTATTGGATGCAGGTTCGCAGAACTTTTCAACTCCCGGTATGCCTTTTCAACAATATCCTTTTCAAAATAGGTTTTCACGACATCCTGATTTGACAGTTTAGTTGTATGGAAAATCAATGAGTATCCCATGTATTTTGCTTCGTCGGGCTTGTATCCGTCTTTATTTTCCATAGCATGCTGCCTTTTGATTGTTTCAAGTTCAGGGTTATATATGGCAATGAGAGTCCCCCCGAAATAATCGAAGCTCATGGCGTAAACCTCAGTGTTTTTCAATTTGATACGGTATTCCGGTTGGAATATCTCTTCCCGTTGGATATTATTGAGATATTTGATTTTAATCGTGTTATGAAGCCTCAATCCTGTAATCACTTTTTGATTCAGTTCCATTAGATTTTGAAGTGACTCCATACTGCTCATACCCCTGTCCAGGACAATTATGTCAAACTTTTTCAAACGGGCATCAGCCATGATGTCCTGAAATATTCTTGTGTTTCCGATGTTGCCTTCGTACATTCTGTGCAGAATTGGGAAGCCCTCTTCCTTGGTGACAGCTAGTGCAATTTGAATTAATTTGTCATACTTACCATCTTTTCCTTTTCTGGCCTTCCAGTCTGCCTGAGACCCGTTGAAGTAGGTGTCGGTTACGTCAATTACCATTCCTTTCCTTTCTTTCCGGTGAACAGATAATGAGTCAAAGATTTTTTCTTCAATGTTTGAGAAACACAACTCTTCAAGCTCATCCAATGCGCTATACAGGTCTTTGTCAACTAATTTGTTAAGTCCAAGAATTTCCATAAGGGCTGTTTGCTCAACATAATCAGGTAGTTTGTAAATGGACTTTCGGGCAATGATTTGTGAATAAACCAGCAGCAAAATGTATTTCGCAGCAGGACCAAGCAAATCTGGTATCCCCAGCTTTTTTGCAATCTCGTGCAAAACATGGTAATCCAAAAATTGTTTTACTGCAGACACTTCAATGCTTCCGGAATTAATCCTTCTAACTGGTTGACCATCCACTTCCTTACCGATGTAGCGTAATACGCGCTGTTTGACCTTGCCATCCTGCCTATATGACTCCACTTCGGCGAGATAGACGGCATCTTTCCTTTTGATTCGACGAATAAAACTCATGTAATGTATAATTTAACCACTACAAAGAAAAATAAAAAAAATGAAACCCGCAACAGATTTCACTTTTTTTTGTAGTGTATAAAAATTATGGGGAAGTTAGGATATTAAGAATTATTGTTGACCGGTAAAAATCAAAAATTGTTTCTTTCTTCACGGATGATATAAGAGGCAGACAGGCTTTGTTTGTAAATATTTTTTTGAACAATAGTGAAAAAATTCACAATAAAAATTTTTTGTGAAAATATTTAAATAAGTTAGTGTCAAATAAAGAAAAAATAAAGTTAAGGGATACTGATAAATAAAAAAAATAGAAAAAATTTACAAAAAATTATTATTTATAAAAATTTTTAAATAAGTTTGTGCCCAATAATAAAAATAATAATGATAAATACAAATATAATGAAAACTATACTGCAAAACGTTAAAATTATGGAAAGAAAACAAATGTTGTTAAAATCATCATTTGTTTTTTTATTTGTGTTGTTCTCATTCTATGGGTACGCGCAACAAGGAGTTTCAATTAATACTTCCGGAAATCCTGCTGATTCTTCAGCTATGTTGGATGTGAGCAGTACGTCAAAAGGACTTTTGATTCCACGAGTAGCTTTAAATTCAATTAATGATATTACGACTATTGCAAATCCTGCGGTTTCCCTATTGGTATTTAATACAAATGCATCTATGGTTGGCGGGGCTGTTGGCTTTTGGTATTTTAACGGTACTATATGGGTACAGGCATTTGGCCCTCAGGGAATTCAGGGGCCTGTTGGAGCAACAGGCGCAACAGGGGCTCAGGGCATACAAGGAATTGCCGGGGCCACTGGAGCGACTGGCCCGCAAGGCATTCAGGGTGATGCAGGAGCAACAGGAGCAACAGGTCTTCAGGGTATTCAGGGAGCTACAGGCCCTCAGGGAGTTCAGGGATCTGTTGGAGCAACCGGTGCTCAGGGCATACAAGGGCTTGATGGAGCCACTGGTGCTACAGGCCAGCAAGGTATTCAGGGAGCTACAGGTCCTCAGGGTATCCAGGGAGATACAGGTCCTCAGGGAATCCAGGGAGATACAGGTCCTCAGGGAATTCAGGGCGCCACTGGTGCACAGGGTATACAGGGTATTCAGGGTGAAATAGGCGCTACGGGCTCAACTGGTGCTCAAGGTATCCAGGGAGCTGTTGGGCCAACCGGGCCGCAAGGGCTTCAAGGAATACAAGGCGCTACAGGTCCTCAGGGAATACAAGGAGATACAGGCCCTCAGGGTATTCAAGGGCCTACAGGTACCCAGGGTGTTCAGGGAGCAACAGGTCCACAGGGCGTTCAGGGAGTTACTGGCTCTACAGGCCCTCAGGGTATTCAGGGATATACAGGTCCGGTAGGTCCTCAGGGAGCTACAGGTCCTCAGGGCGTTCAGGGAGTTACTGGCTCTACAGGCCCTC
>Ga0209098_1000191_pt1 | contig 69028 bp, 57 predicted proteins | sample AD_JPNHW1_MetaG_FD_184429 | JGI IMG/M metagenome (GOLD analysis project Ga0209098, IMG submission 184429) | Active sludge microbial communities of municipal wastewater-treating anaerobic digesters from Japan - AD_JPNHW1_MetaG (SPAdes) (version 2) | ecosystem: Engineered > Bioreactor > Anaerobic...
ATTCTTCAGCGTATGGAAGTTCAGTTACATTGTAGGAAAGAGTATGGGTGCCTCCAGCTTTTTGAAAATACCCGTGATTGAAAAAGGGCGCCTGGGATTCTGCGCCCCCCTCTGCTCGCATGTCGTTATCCGACCAATTTCCCTCGTGATTTCTGGGCTCCACTGCATTTATATAAATAGAAGTAAGTGGGTCGCCATTGTTTCCGCTGTAGATTCTAGAAGAAGCCAGGGCAATTATTTGTCCGCCAGTGTATGGGACAGTGATTGGAAGCGAAAGAATCGGTGTGCTTCGTAAGGGTGTGCCAACTTTTATGCCTTGAGTAGTGAAATTAAACTCTCCTTCCTCGATATTTTGGCTGACGGCGGTTGAGTATTTTCCTGGATTTACAATGATGGAAAGATTTGATCTTGCACCCACAAAAAAAGGTGCGCCATTGAGGGTGACCGCCATTAGAGATATGGAATGCTGTCCAGCAGGAACAGTAATAAGTCCAATGCAATTATATGAGTGTTGCTTCGGGGCGTAGGAGGAAGAAATGCTGCTCCAGTCAATCAGAGATAGATTTGTTTGTTGGATGCCATCGACTGTGATGAAGACTCCCGCAATTGCCCCGCCTCCTCCATTTGGGAAAAAACGACCATCCGATGCAATCAAGATTTTTTGTGTGGCAGGGAATGTGATTGTTCTCGAAATAAGCATTTCAGGAACAGTGCTTGTAACACGGAAATCAGCACCAACTTCATCATATGTAGAATTTGTTTCGGCACAAAACACCATGCCAGCGCACAATGATCCGAGTAAGGCGATACGTTGAATCATGACCTTTCCTTTGGGGAGTTGGAGGCACAAGGTCGATTAAAAAAGGTAACGCCTTGTGTGGCGAGATATCTACACCCAGCCCACTTGTATTTCAAGACTATTCACTGAAGTTTTTTATGGGATGGCCATCGGGACGTTGAGCTTTGGTTACAGGATTTCCCCTTGTCATATTCATGGTGAGCGAGCGAGAGAAAATCCGTTGCCCGCGCAGCCGGATCCTATCGCCCCTCCTCCAGCCGCTGAATCAGGAAGTCCGCGAACCCCAGATCGCGCATCTTCGCCTGGGTGGCCGCGACGTCGTAGGGCACCCGGAGGATCTCCACGTATCCGGTGTCGGAATCGCACACCGCGAAACATGCTTGACTGTTTCTGTCGCGGGGTTGTCCCACCGAGCCGTCGTTGACCAGCACGCGTTCGCCCGGCTTGGGCATCAGCGTGCTGGTGTCGCAGATCCGGAAGGATTCGTCGGGTTCCTTGACCACCATCACGGGGAAATGGGTGTGCCCGATGAAACAGATCCGTTCGCGGAAGAAGCTGAAGGAATCCGCCGCATCTTCCAGGTCCGTGATGTAGTACCAGTCGGCGGGGCTGTGCGGCGAGGCGTGCACGAAGCAGAGGTCGTTTTCCGCCTCCAGGTAGCGCAGGCCCTTCAGGTAGTCCTGGCTCTGCGGCGTGAGGACCTCGCGGGTCCACTCGATGGCGCGGCGCGCGTAGAAATTGAAGCTCTCGGAAGCCTCCCAGCCCAAGGCCACGGAATCGTGGTTGCCGAGGATGGCCAGATCCGCGGTCTTGCGGACCAGGTCCACGCACTCGTTGGGATTGGGGCCGTAGCCCACCACGTCCCCCAGGCAGACGCGACGTTGGACTCCAAGCTCGTCCATGCGGGCGAGAACGGCGGTCAGGGCTTCGAGGTTGCCGTGGATGTCGGAGAAGATGCCATACTTCACGTTCCAAACCATACATCCCCTCGCGGTGTTTGGGAATGCTTCCGGAGAGTCCGAAAGGTGGGGGATCCAAGAAAACCTCCACCTTCTGTTGTCTGAGCCATCCTGTTCGTGGAAGGGCCTGGGCAGACCCGAAACCAGAAACTCGCGGGAATCCGTACCAAATGAGTTCTATTTTCTGGTTCGGAATGATCCGCCTGACCAAACAAGCCGATTACGGCATCCTCCTCATGACCCAGTTCGCCAAGGCGGGCCAGGGCGGCATGTTCTCCGTATCGGATCTGGCGCAGCGGACGGGACTTTCCGCCCCGATGGTCAACAAGACCGTCAAGCTTCTGACCAAGGCCGGACTCCTCACCAGCTCCCGAGGGGTGAACGGAGGTTACCAGCTCTCCCGAGGGGCATCGGCCATCACGCTGGAAGAGGTCATCACCGCCGTGGAGGGTCCCATCGCCCTCACCGAGTGCCAGGAGCACGCGGGCGGCAGCGAATGCGGCTTGCAGGCCAGTTGTCCCACGCGGATCAATTGGGGGATCATCAACCACGCGCTGCGGGACAGTCTCGCCGGGATCACCCTGCTGCAGATGATCCATCCCCTGCTGGGAACGGCACGGGTGCGCAAGGCGGTTCCGGCGGTTTGACCGCATCCGGGGCGCCAACCCCGCGGATTGTCCCTCGTGCCAGCCGATGGGTGTTTTTCGCAACCCGATGCCGATGGCCACCACGACATCCGCAACCTTCCGTAGGGTGGTCCATCGCTCTTCCTTCGGTGAGAATCGGGAATCGCATCCGACGCCGGGGAGTGGAAACAGAACCAAATCGGTTCTATATTCGTGGATGCCGGGGCGTGGATCCCGGTCCATGTCCACCAGGAGTGAAGCGATCATGTCGGAAGCCACCCAACAAGATGCCTTGCAGGCCCATCTGGACGAGGGCTACAAGCACGGGTTCGTCACCGATGTGGCCACCGAACAGCTTCCTCCTGGTCTTTCCGAGGACACGGTGCGGTTCATTTCCGCGAAGAAGAACGAGCCCGAGTGGATGCTGGATTGGCGTCTGAAGGCGTTCCGCAAGTGGCGGACCATGGAGGAGCCCCGCTGGGCCAAGGTGGGGTATCCCGCCATCGACTACCAGGCGGCCAGCTACTGGGCCGCCCCCAAGACCGACGGCCCCAAGAGCCTCGACGAAGTGGATCCCGAGATCCTGGAGACCTTCGAGAAGCTCGGCATCCCCTTGCAGGAGCGCGCGGCGCTGGCGGGAGTCGCCGTGGACGCCGTGTTCGACAGCGTGAGCGTCAAGACCACCTTCCGCGAGAAGCTCTCCGAGATCGGCGTCGTTTTCTGTTCCATCTCCGAGGCGCTCCAGCACCATCCGGACCTGGTCCGGCGCTACATCGGGAGCGTGGTGCCGGTTTCCGACAACTACTTCGCGGCCCTCAACAGCGCGGTCTTCTCCGACGGGTCCTTCGTGTACATTCCGCAAGGGGTGAAGTGCCCCATGGAGCTGTCCACCTACTTCCGCATCAACGCGGCCAAGACCGGCCAGTTCGAACGCACCCTGATCATCGCGGACGTGGGCTCGCAGGTGAGCTACCTGGAAGGCTGCACCGCCCCGATGCGCGACGAGAACCAGCTCCATGCGGCGGTGGTGGAACTGGTCGTCCACAAGGACGCCTACATCAAGTACAGCACCGTCCAGAACTGGTATCCCGGCGACAAGGAAGGCAAGGGCGGCATCTACAACTTCGTGACCAAGCGCGCCCTGTGCGAAGGGGAGAACTCGAAGGTCAGCTGGACCCAGGTGGAGACGGGATCGGCCATCACCTGGAAGTATCCCTCCTGCGTTCTCAAGGGCGACCGCTCCGTGGGCGAGTTCCACTCCGTGGCCGTGACCAACAACCTCCAGCAGGCCGACACGGGCACCAAGATGATCCACATCGGCAGGGACACGAAGAGCACCATCGTGTCCAAGGGCATCAGCGCGGGCAGGTCGTCGCAGACCTATCGCGGCCTGGTGAAGGTCAACCGCGGGGCCACCGGCGCGCGCAACTACAGCCAGTGCGACAGCCTCCTGATCGGCGACCGCTGCGGAGCCCACACCGTACCCTACATCGAGGTGCGCAACGACACCGGAAGCGTGGAGCACGAGGCGTCCACCAGCCGCATCGGCGAGGACCAGATCTTCTTCTTGCGCAGCCGCGGCCTGTCCACCGAGGATTCCGTGAACATGATCGTCAACGGATTCTGCAAGGACGTGTTCCGCGAGCTTCCCATGGAGTTCGCCGTGGAAGCCCAGAAGCTCCTTTCCGTGAGTCTGGAAGGAAGCGTCGGGTAGGTCGCCCGCGGCGATGACGGAATCCGTCGCCGCCGAACCGTTTTCCGCCGCCCGCCCGGCGGAATGCGCGATCATCCTATCCTTCAGATAGGGTTTCCGGCGTCCTTGCCGGTTATTTTTTCTTAGCGATCCCGAAACATGGAACTTCTTGACAGTTCATGGTTTTCGCGCAAATTCTATCGCGGAATCCGGTCGTTCCTTTCGCTTCCGACGGCGGAAGGGACAGAAAGGCCGGATTCTGACAATCCCTCGAAAACCAGTTCTACCCCCCGAAGGAGGTGGATGCGTGAAGACATCGTTCAAATCGCTCCTGGCCGTGGTCGCATTGGCGGCTCTGCCGGTCCTTGCCGCGGAAGATTGCATCGGGTTCAGCCCGGCCAACACACAGGCAACGCTGGTCAACGGCACCTGGAAGGTCGTCGACGGCGGCATGTGGCTCATGGATTTCGGCTCGGGAGCCACCGGCCAGACAAACGCCACCAAGGCGCGCGACATCATCAAGTTCTACGGACTCAACCAGCAGTGCTTCGTGGGCCGGCCCAACGCGCCCATGATGTACTTCAAGGTCAATGGCGCCTATCCCACCGCCTCCTATCCGGGCGAGGACGCGATCTACCTGAATCCGTACAACGCCCAGGCCAAGCAGATCAACGGCACCTGGAAGGTCGTCGACTGCTCGAACTGGCTCCTCGATTTCGGGGCTTCGCAGACCAACGCCCAGACGGCGGCGGCCCTCATCAAGAACAACCACCTGCGCAAGATGTGCTTCGTGGGACGGCCCGGCCTGAAGATGATGTACTTCCTCCAGGACAACGCCTACCGTCCCTACGTGTCCCGCGCGGTGACGCTGCGACCCCAGCAGACCGGCATGTGGTGCTGGGCGGCCTCGGGTCAGATGGCCATGGAATACCTGGGATCCAACGTGGCCCAGTGCACGCAGGCCAACAACAGGTTCGGTCGCGGCGACTGCTGCAACGGATCGTCCTGTCCGCTGCCCAATTGCGTGACCGGTGGCTGGCCCGAATTCTCCAAGTACGGATTCTCCAGCCAGGTCACATCCAACACGGCGCTTTCCTGGGACGAGCTGTGGAACCAGCTCAACTGCGGCAACAAGCCCGTGGCCTTCTCGTGGGCATGGACCGGCGGCGGCGGCCACATGATGGTGGTCCGCGGTGCGCAGATCCTGTCCGACGGGACGAAGATGGTCCAGATCAGCGATCCGTGGGCGCCCTGCGCCGGCGACGTGCGCTGGATCACCTATGCGGCCTACGTCTCGCAGTCGGGTAGCTACACCCACTGGAACGACTACTACAACATCACCCGCAACTGAGGAGACGAGGAAACCATGAAGATCAACATCATCGATCCCAGCGTCCGCGGTCTGGCCCTCGCGTTGGCCGCCTTGGTGACGGTTTCCGTCGCCGCTCAACCCGAACTGGAAAAGGTGCGTCTGGCCCGCCAGGCCGATCGCACCGACTTCGCCTCCGTTCCCGACCTCGAGGTGGGGAAGGCCCGTGGGCTCGCGGCACTCCGCGAATTCCGCGCCGAGGATGTGGAGCTCTCCGTGGCGGACCAGAAACAGGCCGTGGTCGGCCAGCCCATGAAGGAGTACATGGTGCGTCTGGACGCGTTGAAGTCCTTTTCGGAAGGCGCCGACGCGGACTCCCTTCTGGTGGAAACCGGGAACGTCCACGTGCCCGTGCTCGCCGGAGGAGCCGCCAAGGCCACCGTGTGCCTCGCGAAGGGCGCCGAAGGCTGGGAGCTCGTGTCCCTGGGAGAAAAGCGCAAGGCGAACCTGCGGGAAGGCGCGGTGGGACTGTCCAAGCGCCGGCTCCTCAAGAAGGCGCAGGACCATTTCCTGGTCCGGATCCCGGCCATGAACCTGGAATTCGTCGGAACCTACCAGCACAAGCAGCTCCTGCTTTCGCCGATCGCCGATGATTCCCAGACGGGTCTGAAGGCGGGGGACATCCTGCCGGCGGAGGAAATCTTCCTCAAGCTTGTGCCGCAGGCCCAGAAGCACGAAGGTCTTCCCGGCTAGGGTGTGCCGGTGCCCGGCGCGGACATCGCCGGATGCCCCATTCCTGGATCCGGAGCGTTTGGCGCTCCGGATCCTTCTTGTTTCTGGTCAGCGCACCTTCTGGAAGTGCTGCCAGTCCTGGACGCGCCGCCAGTGGGCGCCCCATTTCCACCCGATGGCCCGGAGGGACTTCACCGCCAGCGAGGTGTCGGAAAGAGTGCCCGGGGTGCCGGGGCGCTGGACGGCGTTGGGAGGGATCACCTTGCCGCGCTTGAATGCGGGGTTTTCCAGGGGGTTGATGTCCAATGCGCGGCCCTGCGCATGCCAGGAGGGTTCTCTGGAGCCCCAAATGCCGCGGTTGGCGAAACAGTAGGTGTTGTCGGCTGCCATCGAGGCGGAATCCGAGCCGCCGAACTTGGAGATGGGGCAGACCGACCGGAACGGAAATCCGGTGGATTCCATCTTGGCGAACCAATCGACCAATTCCTGACAAACGCTGCGTTCGCAGACGATCTGGCCGCGATGTGGTTCGCCGTCGAACCCGAGGTACCCCACCGATCGGACGTCGAGGGTCGCCGCCAAGGCGCGTGGCGTGGCGCGACCGATCGCCGAATCGCGGTCGAGCCGGCAGTCCACGATCGGTTCAGCTCGCACCCCGTACCCTCCAGTGGCCAGAAGGATCGCCGATATGACTATCGCGGCGCGTCGGAGGGGGGCCTGGAGCTCTTCGCGAACCATCAGGGACGGACGGTGGTGCGTCCGATCGAGTGGTAGGTGAATCCCATCTGTCGCATCCGCTCGGGTGCGTAGATGTTCCTGGCATCGATCACCAGGGGATTTCGCAGCAACCGCTTGATGGTCTCGAAATTCGGACGCTGGTAGGTGCTCCACTCGGTGAGGATCACCAATGCGTCGGCTTCGGTGCAGGCTTCGTAGTTGTTCTCCGTGAAGACCACCGCATCGCCGAAGATCCGTTTGGCTTCCTTGATGGCTTCGGGATCGTGCGCCACCACCTTCGCGCCGCGGTCCAGGAGGCCTCGGATCACAGTGAGGCTGGGCGATTCGCGCATGTCGTCGGTCTTCGGCTTGAATGCCAGCCCCCAGATGGCGAATGTCTTTCCGGTGAGGTCCTCACCGAATTCGGATTCGATCTTCTTCAGGACCACCCGCCGCTGGCGCTCGTTCACGCTGGTGACAGCCTGGAGGATCCTGAACTCGAAACCAGCGTCCAACGCGATCTTGCCCAGTGCGGAGACGTCCTTGGGAAAACAGGAGCCGCCGTAGCCAGGTCCCGGGAACAAGAAGTGGGGACCGATGCGGGCATCGGTGCCGATGCCTTCCCGGACCTTGCCCACGTCGGCGCCAACCGCTTCGCAGAGGTTCGCGATCTCGTTCATGAAGGAAATCTTGGTCGCCAGGAGGGTGTTGGCGGCGTACTTGGCCAACTCGGCGGACCGGGGATCCATGAACAGAATGGGTTTTCCAGTGCGAACGAAAGGGGAGTAGAGGTCCTCCATCACCTGGCGGGCCTCCGGATCGTCGGTGCCGATCACCACCCGGTCGGGCTTGAGGAAGTCGTCCAGTGCGTTCCCTTCCTTCAGGAACTCGGGATTGGACACCACGGAAACGCTGTGGGGAGTGACTCCCCGGATGGTCTCTGCGACGCGTTCGGCGGTTCCGACCGGCACGGTGGACTTGTCGACCACGATCTTGGGGCCGTTCATGGCCAACCCGATCTGCTTGGCGGCGGCCAACACGTAGGAAAGATCCGCGGAACCGTCTTCGCCCTGGGGGGTGCCGACGGCGATGAACACCACTTGTGAAGCCTCCACCGCCTGTTGGGTGGAGGTGGTGAAGGAGATGCGCCCCGCGTGCAGATTCCGCCGAAGCATCTCCTCCAGGCCCGGCTCGTAGATGGTGGCGATCCCCTTGGACAGTGAATCCACCTTGGCTGGATCCAGGTCCACGCAAACCACGGTATTGCCGCTCTCCGCGAAGCACGCGCCAGCGACCAATCCCACGTAGCCAGTTCCGATGACCGCGATCTCCATTCCTGGATCCCTTCCTCACTGGAGAATAGACGAGCCCTGAAAGTTAAGAAAACCCGGGGTAGTTTCGGTGGGAACCGTAGAGCTGGAGGCTGTTTCCTTGGAAACGGGACAAAACGGCTTGACTGGGGACGGGTAGAGCCATACTTTCCCTCGGTGCCGCCTCAGGTGGCCTCCTTCCATTTTGCACACCAGTTTTTCTAACTCCAGTGCTCCCGTTCTTCCTTCCTATCAGCCAGGAATCGCCATGAAGCACTTCGTATCCCTAGGCGTTGCCTTGGGAGCTGTGGTATTTTCGACCTCCACTGCTCTTGCGAAGACTGTAGTCGTCCCGACACAGTATCCCACCATCCGTGAGGCGCTCCGCCAAGTGGAGTTCGGAGACACCGTCTTCGTTCGTCCAGGCGTCTACAAGGAGAATGTCAAACTGACCCAGGGAATCATCCTGGCCGGTGAAGACAAAAACACCACCATCATTGATGGTGGGCGGAGTGGCCCCACGGTCTTGGGCGAAGCTCAAGCCGAGATCTTCGGGTTCACCATTCGCAATGGGATCGATGGCATCCTATGCGAGAACACCACTCCCAAGATCCACGACAACATCATCCGCGACAATCACGGTTCGGGGATCGGGGCCTACATCTCCCAGCCCCACATCAAGAACAACGTGATCTTCGGGAATCGTTGGTCCGGCATCCTGATGTACGGCGTCAATGCCCAGAACGTCTGGGTGGAGAACAACGTCATCCTGCGCAACGGGTATTCGGGGATCAGTGCCCTGGGAACCGGCATGGTGAACCTCCGCAACAACATCATGGTGGGCAACCATGAATACGGCGTGTTCATCGACAAGGAAGTCCAGTCCAACATCCGCTCCAACAACATCTGGCACAACTACTACCCGTTCAACTCCTACGCCAAGGTTGAGCGCTCGAACAAGTCGATGGATCCGGTCTTCCGTTCCTTCTCGGCCTATAGCCTCAATGCCGATGTGCAGGATGGCTCCCCGATGCTCAGTGCCGGCGAGAGCGAAGTGAACATCGGACTCTGGGATGGAGTTCGACGCGCACCTGCTCCCAGCCCTGCCGGCTCTTCATCGAGTGTGACGGAGCCTGCCAATCCGGATGCCGCGGGAACTTCCGCCACGGAACCTAGCCCAGGCACCAGTTCCTCGGGCAAGAGCAAGTCCAAAACCTCCAAGAAGAACAAGTGATCGGGAGACGCCACGTGAAGACCGCTCGCACCGCAGTTTTTGCCGCTTCCACTCTCCTGGCCGGCCACGCGCTTGCTCTGGACTACTCCAAGACCCGTTACCAGCAGACCGACTATTTCGGTGATTTCGGACAGAACACGCCGCTGTTCATCAATCCGGGCAACATCACCGATGCCGATCAAACCGAGATCATGCTTGGCATGTACAGCACGGTCAACGGCCAGGCTGGTTTGGAATATGTGTCCGGAGTCGCTCCCATCGGCCTCAAGCAGACCATCGGCGCCACCATGTTCATCAATGGCGCCACGGTGGACGCTCCGGACGAGCAGACCGCTCCCGGGACATCCAAGGCTTGGCGCAAGGACGCCATCATGCTGGGTTACGGCTACCGCGTCCTTCACTGGGCGACGCTGGGCGCCAACATCCAGGTTCTGAACTTCAACAACTTCGGCGACAAGAGCAATCCATTCGCCATGGATCTGGGGCTTTTGCTCAACCCCTTCCAGGATTCCAAGGCTGGATTTCTCAAGCTGGGCGCGGCGGTGCAGAACGCCTACCAGCAGCCTGGATTCGACAACACCCGCAACTTGAACTTCGGCCTTCACTGGCTGGGTCTTGGTCGTTCGTTGGCGGGGCGCGCCGAATTCTCGATCATCGACTTCGGTGGCGATCAGCCGCAGAACGCATGGGCGGTGGGCGCGCAATACTACCTCTCGCCGAACGTCGCCTTGGGAGGCAAGATCACGCGTGAAGGGTTCCCCATGATCACCTTCGCCGGAAATGCCCAGCGTCTTTCGCTTCTGCGCTATCTGGAAATCGAACTCGATGTGTCGCACGACGGCATTTCGTGGGAAGACAAGAAGCGTGGCTTGATCTGGAACGTCAAGCTCACCACCCGTGTTGGACCCACCCGCGAGGAATTCTTGGGAGCCAAGCGGTACTGGCGCCTGATCCGCGAGCCGGAAGAGCGCTTCCGCGAAGCCATGCAACTGTATCTCCAGCGCCGCTTCGTCGAATCCGCCTACGCGTTCGGACGGGTCGTGGTGAAGTACCCCACCTTCCAGAAGGCCGATATCGCCACCTACTACCAGGGCAAGAGCTTGGAAAACCTCCAGATGCATGCCGTGGCCAAGAAGGTGTACAACACCGGTATCCAGAACTTCGGCAATCCCGAGAACAAGTACCCGCCCAAGTTCTACTTCCAGCTCCTCAACATAGCCTACAAGGATGGGAACTGGGCCGATGCGCAGACCAACTACAACATCATCGCCAGCCAGTATCGCGGCAATGAAATCAAGGCCGATGCCGACTACGTCATGGGCCAGGCCTACTTCGCCCAGGGCAAGAACTCCGAGGCTCGTGGCTTGCTGGAATCCATCGGACAAGACGATGCCAACTACGCCTATGCTCGCTACACCTTGGGTCTGATCAATACCCAGGAAGGAAAGTTGCCGGAAGCTCAGCAGGACTTCGAGTCCATCCTGACGCGCAACCCTCGCAACAAGTCCGAGAAGGACCTGCAGGAAGGTGCCGCGGTCAAGCTCGGTCACGTTCTGTACTCGTTGCCCACTCCGCAGCTTTCCAAGGCGTTGGAACTGTACAACCAGATCCCGTCCAACTCGCAGTACTACGACGAAGCTCAGCTGGCCGCTGCTTGGTGCTTTGTGCGCAATGCCACCGCTCAGCCCAAGTTCTGGGACGATGCGGTCAAGCGCATCGACAACTACACCAAGAACGACCCGACTTCGATCCTGGTTCCTGAAGGCTGGCTGGTGAAGGGTTATTCGCAGTTGTCGCGCAAGGACTGCAAGACTGCGGTCACCAGCTTCCAGACCGTCCAGCAGCTTCTGGGCAAGGGCTTCCTCACACAGGAAGAGATCCAGAAGAAGACTGACGAATGGAAGGCCGGCACCGCCGACCTCCCCGAAGTCTCCGAGAAGGTCTATCAGCTCACCTTGCAGCTTCCTTCCGAACGCGTACTGGACAAGCGAGCTGCCGTTCAGCCGAACATCAATCGGATTCTGGCGGCCCAGGAGGAATACTTCAAGTTCCAGGACATCATGAACAAGCAGAAGAAGTTCGAGAAGGACAAGGCTCGTTTGGAAAAAGACGCCACCTATGCGTTGGCGACTGCCCAGAAGTGCCTCGAAACTCAGCCGACTGGGCCTAGCTTCTAACAGATTCTGATACAGGGTGGTTCGCCACCCTTCAATTTCTGATCACTTTTTTTTAGATGAACGGAACCATGAACGCTTGGAACCTTCGCATCGCAAGCCTTTTCCTCACCATGATCGCTTCGGCGGCCTTGGCACAGCCCACCCATCCTGACTGTATCGCGCAGAAGAAAGCCGAGACGGAAAAGGGCAAGTTGATGGTGGAGCTTTCCAAGATCAACCAGCGGGGCATGGAAAAGAAGGAAGAGTGTCAGAAGTCCAACAGCGCCGCTTGCCAACAGGAACTGTCGGCGATGCGTGCTCAGGTCAACGCGATCAACGCGAAGATCAAGCCGTTCCAAGACGACATCGACAAGTTTAAGGCGCTGTGCCCGGAAAGCATCAAGCAATCCCAGGTCACTCTTGCCCTGTATGAAAAGGTGGCCAAGGAAGCCTGTGTGACCGGCAAGGGTGGCGACCCAAAGCGTTGCGAAGACGCTCTCTTCAACATCGCGGAAATCAACTATCAGGCGGATCAACGCGACAACTTGGCCAATCGCGAGCGCTATGAACGCGAATGGTCCAGGTGGAAGGCCAACGAGAAGCGGGGCCCGGAACCGAAGACCGTTCAGGCGTCCTTCGCACGTGGATTGGCTGCCCACCAGCGTTACCTCAAGGATCTCCCCAAAGGATCCCGTCGCGACGTGGTCCTCTATCGCACGGCCTTCATCTACGACCTGATGGGGCGTTCGACGGATGCATTTCCTCTCTTGATGGAAATCTCCCGGAATTTTCCGAATTCCCGCCAGCTCACGGCTTCGAATCTGCGCTTGGGCGAGTTCTACTTCGTCGACAAGAAGTACGACTCGGCCATCGCATACTACAACAAGGTCGACGTCAGCCAACCAGGCAACGAGTCCATCGTCGGCTTGGCGCTCTACCACAAGGCTGAAGCCCTCTATCAGAAGGCGCGCTACCAGACCGCTGCCGATGCGTTCTTCGATTACATCGAACGTGCCGACAAGGGAGCATTCCGTGGCGACCTCCGTTCGGAAGCGATCCTTTACCTGGGTTCCTGTTTCGCGGAATTCCCCGAGTCCTACAAGGATGGCAAGAAGTACTTCTCGTCCAAGGGTGGACGCCGGTACGAGGACACCCTCTTCTACGAATTGGCGGTCAAGCACGCCGACCGTGATCAGCACGACCAAGCGATTGCCGCCTTGGAGTACTTCCTCAAGACCTACCCCGACTACTACAAGGCGCCTCTGGCCCAAATCAAGTTGATCGAAGTCTGGGACAAGAAGAAGAAGATCGAGGAAGCCCAGGAAGCCCGCGAGCAGTTGGTCACCAAGTTCGGACGGACTTCTCCCTGGTGGCAGAAGCCTCGCAACATCGACAAGAAGGAACTGGAACAGATCCAAGTCCGTGTTCGCGATGTCATGCTGGAAGTGGCCATGCAATTGCACTTCCCAGGCAAGGAGCGCAAGGACACCAATATGGTCAAGAAGGCCATCGCCAACTACCAGCGCTTCATCGAACAATACAAGAGCGAAGGCAACTGGCCCATCTACCGTGCCAACATTTACATGGCCGATGCGTTGTCCTACGTGGGCAAGCATGAGGCCGCTGCAGACGCCTACCTCTGGTGCTCCGGCGAAAACGTGCTGGACATGAAGAAGTACCGCGAGCCTACCTCCGCGGAAAAGAAGCTGACCCAGCCGGTGGATGCTGGTTACAACGCGGTCGTGGAGTTGCAGCTGGCTGCCACCGCTGAAGTGGAGAAGCAGGGCAACGACAATGTGAAGGCCTACAACGCTCCCATCACAAAGCGTTACATGCAGGCCGTGGAGAGCTACGTCACCAAGTTCCCCAAGTCGCCGGACGTGGCGGACCTGTCCTACAACCTCTTCACCTTCCAGGTGAACGGAAAGGACTGGGCAGCAGCGATTCCTTCCGGAAAGCGACTCATCAGCATGTTCCCCACCTACAAATACGCCTTGGATGCCCGGGCTCGCTTGGCCTATGCCTACACCGAGAACAAGCAGTTCCCGGAAGCGGAATCCGAGTACGTGAAGGTGATCACGGAGATGCGCACAAAGAAGGATTCCTTGCTGCCTTCCATGATCACCAATGTGGGTGAAGTGATTTGGCGCATGGCGGAGAATGCCGAAAAGGCCAAGAAGGTGGATTCCGCTGTGTATCACTTCAGGCGCTTGGCCAAGGAATACCCGACGCTCAACATCGCCGACTCCGCCGCCTTCCGCGCTGCGGTCGCCTACGAGAACGGCAAGCGATTCAAGGAAGCTGCCCAGGAATACCTGAACTTCCAAACCAACTTCGCCAATTCTCCGCTTGCCATTTCCGCCCTGACGGCTGCGGCGGAGAACTTCCGCAATGGCAAGGATACGGCAAGCGCAATCAAGGTGTTGTTGGAAACCATCTACGCGAAGTATCCCAAGGACAAGGACTCCACCGCATTCAAGGGAATCGCGATGGCGGCCAGCTTGTACGATTCGTCGGGCAGACAGAACGACAAGGCGAAGACCTTGGAAGTCTACATGACTCGGTATCCGGAACATCCCCAGACACCGGCCTTCCTCTACACAGCCGGCTTGGCGTATGAAAAGGCCAAGAACTGGACGGAGGCTGTGCGCGTCTACAACACGGTGATCACCAAGTGGCCCACACACCAGTACGCTGCGGAAGCCGCGTTCTCGGTGCCCATCATCGAGGAGAAGCAGGGCAACAAGTCGCAAACGGCCGATGCTTACGAACGGTTCGCCACGCAGTACCCCAACGACAAGTCCAAGGTCGCCAAGGCATATCTGCGTGCCGCCACCTTCCACTACGAGCAGAAGAACTGGAAGAAGGCTGACGAGCTCTATTCGAAGCTGACCAAGTACTACTTGGATGGCCAGAACTCCGTTCAAATCGATGCATCCTACCCGGCCGAGGCTTACTACAAGCAGGGTATGATGCGGACGGATTCCGCGAACAAGATCACCATTGGTGGCACCAACGACATCAAGAAGATCGCCGAGCAGGCCAGTGCCCGCGAAGCCGCTTACAAGGTGGCTGGCGAGTATTTCGACAATTCCATCAAGCTTCTGATCGAGGAATGGACTTTGAAGTCTGCCTACCAGCAGGCGGAGAACCAGATGAAGATCCTCACCGATGCTCGGGACATCGCACCTCCGTCGGGAACCACCCTGAAGGCAATCCAGGATCGGATCGTGTTCCGGGCCGGTTGGGGCAAGGGCATCATGCCGATCCTTTCCGCGAAGGCCGCCAAGCAGTACGAGTCTTTCGTGGCTCTGACCCGCAAGGCGAACATCGTCAACGACACCACCAAGGCCGCTCCGGCTGCCGTGGTTCGCACGTACCTCATCACTGGCCGTGCCCTGGAATCCATTGGCGATGCGATCATGGAAGAGCCGTGCCCCTCCAAGGCCAAGAACGGCTCCGACCAGTACAACGAAGAGTGCGAGTTCCACAAGGCCAAGAAGGAAGACAACCAGATCACCTTCCAGAAGCTTTCCGTCGAGAAGGGATACGTCCCCGGTATCGAGAAGGCTGCTGAACTTGGCGTTGTCGGACCGGTGGTGGATTCCCTCAAGGCGCGAATCACCGCGATTTCGCCCGACGACAAGAGCCTCCAGACGCAGATCGTGGAGAAGGTCATGGTTGCCACCCCGCAGGTGAAGGTCGACCGTGAGCTGGAACGCGCCTTGGCTCGTATCAAGGAGATCGCCGAGGGTGATCTATCCAACGAGGAAAAGATCCGCTCCCTGAAGGCGATCGCTATCGAAGGCCAGCGTAGCGAACAGGATCTGATGACCGCGATCCAGGAACTCAAGAAGAAGAAGAAATAGCATGAAGAAATTGCTCTCCGTTGGAATTCTTCTCTCGGCAGCTCTCTGTTCTGCCGCGACCATCGTCACCACTCGGGGAGTCACCAAAGCCTTCCCCAACCCCATTCGCCGGGTCTACGAACAGCCTTTGTTCGTCCTGGAGAAGGGGGATGTGGTGGAGGTGCTGCAGTGGGGTAAGCCTCTCACCAAGATTCGCAACCGAAAGGGACGGACTGGTTGGGTGGAGATCGGACTCCTGGATTCCTTGAAGCGTCCCCCAATCCTGACCTTGGTTATCGATTCTTCCGATGCCGGTACGGATCCAAAGACGTCGAACCCGAACGCAAAGGTCTCTGTCCCCAAGAAACCCCTGATCAAGGCGGTTGAATCCGCTCCTGAGAAGGAAGGGGAGGCCGTCGTGAAAAAGTGGGTTCCGGTGAAGGATACAGCCAAGCAGGCAATCCAGAAACCGGTTGATTTTCAGGGGGACTCCTCCCATATTAGCCCTCCAGTCAAGGTGGATTCGGCGAAATAAACTCGCTGGGTTCGCCCTTAAGAACGGTAGCGGGAGATATTCTCCCGGCCGAATCACATCCAAGAAAACCCTAGTTCTGAGGTATCCTCCATGCACGGATTGGCTGAATTCTATCTCGCCGGCGGCGCACTCATGTTTGTCACTCTCGCCGTCGGGCTCGTGGGCATCGCGATCGTTGTCGATCGTGCCTGGCGCTACTTTGGCGACTACTCCATGGACACCAAGGTGTTCATGAAGAAGGTGCGTGCGCTTCTCGTGGAAGATCGCGTTGATGACGCCCTTCGTCTTTGCGCCAACCAGAAGAAGGGCTTGGTTCCTGCAGTCGTGAAAGCCGCCGTCGAGCGTTATGGCTGCGACGAGGCTCTCGTTAAGCAAAATGTCGAAGCCGCCTACTTGACAGTCGTTCCGAAGATTGCGGTTCGGTTGGGCTATCTCTCGCTCATCGCGAACGTTGCCGTGTTGATGGGACTCGTGGGAACGGTTTGGGGTATGATCTCCATGTTTAAGGGGCTTGGTAACGTCGACGCCGCCACCAAGCAGACCGTGATGGCATCGGGTATTTCCCACGCTCTTCACAACACTTTCCAGGGCTTGTTCATCGCCGTTATTTGCATGATGTTCCACTCTTGGCTTTCGGCCAAGGCCGCTCACTTGATCGAAGAAATCGATCACGCTTCCTCCGAGGCGCTGGATTGGGTGAATCTCAAGGCTTTCGGCAAGCTTCACGAGAACGCCAAGTAATTCAAAACCTTCCGTCCTGGAGATATTCTCCAGGAAATCCATCTGAATTCGAATCCCTTCGGTCGGAGTTAGTCCATGGGCAAGAAAAAATTCAATGTTGATGCCGATTTTGATGAGGCGTTGAATCTGACGCCCTTCTTGGATGTGATGATCACTCTGATTCCCTTCCTCATGTTGACGGCGAGCTTCTTTACTGTCGTCGTCCTGGAAGCGAAATTGCCCACACCCATTCCGCCTTATAAAATGGTCGATGTGAAGATTCCTCCTCCATTTGATCTGGTGGTTATGGTGCCGAAGGATTCGATCAAGATCTATGTGAACAACAAGGATCCTCTCGGACCACCGCAGTTCTCCGTGGATTGCAAGGATCGAGTCGATTCGTCCAACTACTCGGAAGAGCAGATTGGCAAGTTCCACAATATTTTGGTCGACATCAAGAAGAAGTTCCCGACGGAGGAGCGCATGGCATTAGACCCCATTCCTTCCCTTCCTCTCGAGAAGCTTGTTCAGATCATCGACCAATCCAAGAGTTTCATTGCCACGGATCCTGCAGTGACTGAGAATCCTCAGTTCCAAAATCTGCGGTTGTTCCCTGGGCTTGCGATGAAGGGAGTGTACGTTCCATGAGTGCTGGCGGCGGCGGTCAACAGGTAAAAGCAAGCAAGTTTGGCCGAGGCGGTGGTGGAACCCAGAAGGAAGTCCACCTGAACCTCACTCCGATGATCGATCTGATGACGATCTTGGTGGTGTACTTGGTGATGAGCTTCTCTGCAGATCCGGCCACGCTGGCCAACTCTGCGGATATCGAGCTCTCTCGAGTTCTGATCACTTCGGAGAAGCCTCAAGAAGTTTCTGTGATCTCTCTTTCCAAGAACGAGCTTTTGCTCGATGGTAAGGTGATCTGCCCGGTGATCATCAATCCTAAGGATGGATACCCGGATTTTCCCGACAGCGTTTGGTCAGGTTTCTTCATCGAGCCGTTGAAGACGGCGCTTGACAAGGTGAAGGAAAATGGCGAAGCGATCGCTCGCATCAACCCCAGCCGGCCTTTCCGTGGAGAAATTCTGCTCCATGCGGATCGCCGCCTCCCGTTCGCAACGCTCAAGCCTGTGATGCGTTCCGCCGGTAATGCTGGCTTTCGTCAGATCAAGATTGCCGCCAAGGGCATGAACTGAGGTATCGGACATGATCCACCACTGGAAAGTCGTGCTCATCAAGGAAAACCGCGTTACCCGTGAATGGGGTAGCTGGTCGACCAGTCTCAAAATTGGTGCGCATCCCAAAAGCGACGTCGTCGTCCCTCCTCCGTTCCCGGAGAAGTTGGTGATGATTGACGGTTCGGGTGCTTGGGCATGTTTGCAAGAAGACGGAACCGTTCGCAACGGAGTCTCTGGCAATCGTGACGAGACCTACCGCTTCACTTGGGGTGGACACGTCATCGAAGTGGTTGAGGACACACCGCTTCAGTCCACTCTTTGGGACAAAGCGCGCAGCCGCATGCACTTGGCTCTGAAAATGGGATGGCGTGAGCCTGGCGAAGGACAGGGAAAAGTTCGCGCCGGAGCGATGGCGATTTTCCTCGTGGTTGGGATTCTGGCCATGGTTGGAATGGTCGTCCTTGGATCCAAGCCTCGTCCGAAGGATGATCAGCTCCCCGATGTGGTTTTGGAGCTGGTCCAAGAAAAACCTCCTGAAGAGGAGAAAAAGGAAGAAAAGCCAGAGCCGAAGGAAGATGCTGGAGGAGCTTCGGACCAGAAGCCGACCAACCCCAATGAGGGTGGTTCGACCGAAACTCGCACGGTTGCTTGGCCCCCCTCCTCGCCTTCGTCGGTTATGAAAGAGTCCGTGATGGACAAGCTCATGACCGCTTCTGACGGCTTGATGGGCGAAGATGTCGACCCCAACGAAGCGAACATGATCGACGTGATCCTCGCTGGCGGCGGTGGATCCATGAAGAAGGGCGAGCGTGGCGGCCACGGAGCTGGTGGCGACGGTGACCGTATGGGCGGCATCGGCGGCATCGGTCTCGGAACCGGTGGCCGTGCAGGCTTCGGTACCGGCAATGGTGGAACTCGTCAGGGCAAGATGGCTCTGGGTGCCGGTGGCAACGGAAAAGGTGTCGCGACTCGTGGGCGCGTTTCGCCTCCGAAGCCTTCCGACGTGGAGTTGGGCGGCGAAGCTGGATCCCGTTCCCCGGAATCCATCCTTCGCGTGATCCGTCAGCACATCGGCGGCTTCCGCTACACCTACGAGAAGTACCTGCGCGACAACCCGAACCTGGGTGGCAAGATTTCCCTCAAGTTCACGATCGCTCCATCTGGCGACATCATCCAGATCTCCATCGTTTCGTCCAACACCGGCAACGGAACCTTGGACGACGAGATCAAGGACAAGGCTCGTCGCATGAAGTTCGACCAGATCGAAAAGGGAAATGTGACGGTCACTTACGCTTTCGTCCTGGACAAGCAGTAAAACGAGTGGTATACTCTGGGTGTAGACAAATTCCGGTCACACCCAATCCAGACCTCAACGGAGGAGACCCAAGTTGAACCGCACAGTCTTGGCAACTGCTATTTCGATGGCCGCCGCTTCGGCGGCCTTCGCCACAAGTGCCCGTGTCGAAGCCATGGGCAAGCACGCCACCTATTTTCAGGATGATGCCAACATCTGGCTGAACCCTGCCAATGCCAACCTCTATCCCAACTACCTCCTTGGTGAGCTGGGTGTGATGCATGATGGCAAGGACACATCCGCGAGCAACAATCCTTGGGGTGCCATGCAGCGGTACAATTCGGACCCTTCGGGAACTTGGTTCGGAGCCATCTTCGCCAAGTCCCTGGGCAAGGATGAAACCCAGACAGGGCGCTATCCCCAGGTCTTGATCGGTGGCGCCTTCAACCGTGACGACGAGTGGCTGAGCTACATGCCCTCGAACGTCATGATTCGCAAGGTCAATTCGTTGAACCCGAGCCAGGTTGACGTCCAAACCTTCAACGTTTCCGATTACGCGGTCAAATGGGATGGAATCCTCGGTTTCGCTTCCGATTCCGGGAATCTCTTCGGCTTGAAGACCTATTTCGCCTACTTGGATAGCACCAATGGGAAGTTTTCCGCGCAGTCGGTGGTCAACACCTACACGTTGGGTGCGAATCTCCCCTTCGGATCGAGCATGTCCCTTGAGCTCAACGGCACGATCGGCTTCCTTTCGACGACCATTTCCAATGGTACTGGTAGCCAGTCTGGATCGGCAATCGAGTACAAGACGGATCTGAGCCCCAGCATTGGTGGGGATGCGCGGATGTTCATCGATGCCAGCCCCTGGCCGTTGGTGGTGGTCCCTGCCGCCTCCTTCCGGTTGATCAACGCTCCCAGCCGGACTCTCAGCAAGTTCCGCGTTGGTTCCGGTGCGAACGTCTCTCTGGATCGTGGATTCTTCTGGATGGGTGTTGATTACTTCAACACTTCGGATGAGATCTTCGCAGCCGGGATGGACACCGTCAGCGAATCCGCGAAGGCCGTCAACATCGACGAGAATGGTCTTCGGGTCAGCTTCGGTATCGAACGCAACATCTGGACCGACTGGTTCGTGATCCGTGTCGGCGGTCAGAAGATCATCAAGCAGGTGGATCGCACCGGTGTTGGTGGAACCTACTCCGTTCTCACCACCAATCCCGAAAGCAACAACTACGACGAGGACTTGGTTTCTTTCGGATTCGGCGTGAACATCGAAGACAAGTTCAAGGTCGATGCCGTCATGGAAAAGGATATTCTGTTCACGGGCGGCTCTCTTCTGGGACGCGAACCCGACCATGTGCTTTCTCGGATTTCTGCCAGCTACAGTTTCTGAGCTGTCGAAAACCTGAGGAGCATGCGACTTGAGGCGCCGATCGGCGCCTTTTGTCGTTATATTTGGACTTCTCGAGGCGAAACCTCCCACCATCTGGAGCCTTCATGGGTCTCTTCTCCCTCTTCTCCAACGACGTCGGGATCGATCTCGGGACCGCAAATACCCTTGTTCATGTCCAGGGCCGAGGGGTCGTCATAGACGAACCTTCGGTCGTGGCTGTGGACCGCAGAACGGGGCGTGTCCAGGCGTTCGGAACCGAAGCCAAACGGATGTTGGGGCGAACTCCCGGGGAAATCCTGGCGATTCGACCCATGAAGGACGGCGTCATCGCCGACTTCGATCTTGTCCGCGAAATGATCAAGCATTTCATCGACAAGCTGCACAGTCACAGCGCGTTGTGGCGTGGGGTGTTCGGGCGACCGAGAGTTGTCATCGGCGTTCCCTCCGGAATCACCGAAGTGGAGCGACGTGCGGTCATCGAATCTGCCCAACTTGCGGGTGCTAGAGAAGTCTATCTGGTGTTCGAACCAATGGCTGCCGCCATCGGGATGGGGATTCCCGTCGAGGAACCTTCAGGAAACATGGTGATCGACATCGGTGGAGGAACCTCCGAGATCGCCGTCATCGCGTTGTACGGGATTGTCTGCGACACTTCCGTGCGTATCGGTGGCGACGAGATGGACGAGGCCATCGTCAACTACCTGAAAAAGAACTACAACCTCCTGGTCGGTCTTTCGACCGCTGAACAGATCAAGATCCAGATCGGTTCGGCGTTCCCGCTTCCCCAGGAGTTGTCGATGGAAGTGAAGGGACGCGATGTCGCGGCTGGAATTCCCAGGACGATGCGCATCACCTCCACGGAAATTCGGGAGTCCTTGGAGGAGTGCGTATCCGCAATCGTCCAGGCGGTGAAATCCGCATTGGAGCAGACACCTCCGGAACTCTCCGCGGACATCCTCGACAAGGGGATCGTGATGACGGGCGGCGGCTCCCAGTTGCGGAACCTGGATGAGCGCATTCGACAGGAAACGAACTTGCCGGTGAACGTGATCGACAATCCATTGCAATGTGTCTGCGTCGGGACGGCAAAAATTGTCGAAAATTTGGACCATTACCGGAAGGTGCTGATCAACAGCACCCGCTGAAGGGGAATCCGTGCTGCTTCTTCGATGGCTCGCTGCTTTGGCGTTTCGAGGAAGGGAACTGGTCTCGCTTCTCGTCTTAGCCGGTTTCTCCTTGTGGATCTCTTCCCAGCCACAAACGGTCCAGAGCAAGTTCAGGCTTGCTTTCACGGGAAGCGTGCTTTATCCTGTGCAGGCCGTCGTTTCCAAGATTGTTTTCCGGAGAGGATTGCAGGAAGAATTGGATCGTCTCCGCAAGGAGAACATTCGATTGCAGCAGGACAAGGCCACCTTGATGCAATTGAGCGATTTCCAGAAAACCCTCCGCGAATTCGAGGGGATACGACCATCCTTGAGCTACCCCGTCGTCGGGGCCAGATTGGTTTCTCGCGACCCGTTGCGCTTGGGAGGATTGTGGATCGTCGATGTCGGATCCGATTCCGGTGTCACGGAAGGAATGGCCGTCTTGACTCCTACGGGTCTGGTGGGACGGATCATTTCAACGACCAACAACCACTCGAAGGTCCAGTCGTTGGCCGACCCAGACTGCCGGGTCGCGGTGCTTTCCAAACGAAGCCTGAATCCAGGCATCCTCCACAGCATCGATGGTAGTGGAGTCTTCGTGGAATTCAGCGTGACTTCAGACATCAAGCCCGGTGATACGCTCATGACCTGGGGTGCTGGAGGAATCTTCCCTCGAGGGCTTCCCGTAGGTCGAGTAGGAGCCGTTCGGAAGACACCGGCGAACGTCCTGAGAACCGCCTCGGTTGCTCCATTCCAGGATCCTTGGTCGGTCCATGCCGTGTTCGTCCTCCTTCGTCCGCCCTCTCTGAGGGTCATGTCGGATTCCTTACTCTCCACCATTCCCGGAAAAACGGCGGTGGGTCGATGACGATTTCCGATGATCGTAAGAAAGAGATCCTTCGGGGGATGCTCGTTCCGCTTGCCTTGGTGGTGCAGGCCACCGTGGTTCCGTTGTTTTCCCTGTACGGCGTCCAGCCATCCCTGTTCATGGTGGCGTTCGTCCTGTTCGCCTTGCGTTCGGGAGCCTTGCCTGCGGTCTGGATGGGGTTCTTCTGCGGTCTGATCCTGGATACCTATTCCATTGGTACGCTGGGGGCGTTTTCCTTCGCGTTGACTCTGATCGGATTCGGCACCGGCCAGCTCCACGAGCGCCGTGTCCACCTGGGGTACCCCCTTCGCGTGACCTTGCTGGGTGTCGGCGCGTTCCTTCACGATCTGATCTGGCATCTGGCGAGCCGCCACGGGATGGAGCACCTCGTCGGTTTCCTTTTGCGGGTGGCTCTCCCATCCGCCCTGTACACGATGCTGATCGGAGCCATCGTGTTCGCCCTGCGTCCTCCGAAGTCCACGGTCCGCAACTGGTGAGGGATTCGGGCGCATGATCGGTGCGACGGGCCAAGCCGAGCAGATCGAGCGCAACCAGCGCACCTGGGCGATGATCGCGATCCTGGTGGTGCTTTTCCTGACATTGATTGTCCGACTCTTCCAGCTGCAGATCCTGGAAGGCGAATCCCACCTCCGCCAATCCGAGGCCAACCGTCTGCGTGAGGATCCCGTCCAGGCGCCGCGTGGTCTCCTGCTGGACAGGGAAGGGCGGCCTTTGGTGCAGAATCGTCCGTCGCGGAACTTGGTGATCGATCCAGCCGTGGTACGCGGGCAGGAGAAGGAGCTGGTGAAGTTGCTCCTGAAATTCGAGGACATCGACGGGTCGGCGTTGTTCGATTCGTCGTTCCTTGTTCGCCTGTTTCGCCAGGCACGCCTGACGCCATCCCAACGTCCGGTGCTCCTGGAGGACGCATCGCCATCGGAGATCGCCTTGTTCGCCGAGAACCAATACCGATTGCCGGGCATCCTGCAGGAAGTCGCCATGCGCCGGGAATATCCATACGGGGCACTTGCCGGTCACCTGCTTGGCTATATCGGCGAGATCCCCGAGGAACGCCTGGATTCGTTGAAGTTGCAGGACTATCGGATGGGGGATCTGATCGGTCAGATGGGCTTGGAGCAACAGTACGAGAACGATCTTCGCGGCAAGGATGGCATCCGCTGGATCGAGGTGGATGCGAAGGGACGGATCGTGGGCACGCCGAACGACATGCCCAACAAGGATCCGGTTCCCGGACGGCATGTGCGGACCACCATCGATCTGGATCTGCAGAAGATCGCGGAATTCGTCCTGCCAGACAGTCTGCGAGGAGCCGTGGTCGCCTTGGATCCGCGATCCGGGGAAATCCTGGCCATGTGCAGCTCCCCGCGTATCGATCCCAACATCTTCGCTCTTCCCGGCCGCCGCAGGGCCAGGGAATGGGCGAAGCTGGCCTTGGATTCACGGCGTCCCTTGAACAACCGCGCCATCCAGGGGACCTACGAACCCGGCTCCACCTTCAAGATCGTGTCCTCCCTGGCTGGACTGGTTTCCGGCCAGGTCACCGCCAACCACCATTTCCCGGTGGCGTGCCGCGGTGGATACCATTTCGGAGCCAGATACCAGCGATGCTGGCAGGAAAAGGCTCCCTACCATGGCAGCATGAACATGGTCGAGGCGCTGACCCAATCCTGCGACGTCTACTACTACCAGCTGGGACTTCAAGTGGACATGCCTTGGATCAACAAGGTGGGTGCGTCGCTGGGCCTCGGTTCCAGGACGGGTGTGGATCTCCCCAACGAGAAATCGGGTCTGTTGGTGGATTCCGCCATCCACGAGCGCAGGAACAAGAGGTTGGGTTGGAAATGGGCGCGGGGACTGATCCTCAACCTGGCCATCGGACAGGGGGAGTTGGTCACACCTCTCCAGTTGGCCACCATGGTCGGTGGAGTGGCCGATGGTCGCAAGGTGATGCGGCCGCATCTCATGCAAGCCATTCTGGAGCCATCCGACGGAAAGACGGTCAGAACGTATTCCCTGGACACGCTGAGCAAGCTCGGTTGGTCCGAGCAGACCATACAGACCATCCACAGCGGAATGGACAGCGTTGTGAACGGTCGGCGTGGAACCGGGCGTTCCGCCCGCCTGAAGGGGATCCGGGTAGGCGCCAAGACCGGATCGGCGGAGAATCCGCACGGAGAGAAGACCCACGCGCTGTTCGTGGCTGCAGCCCCCATGGATGCTCCGGAAATAGCCGTTGGCGTGATCATCGAAAACGGCGGCCACGGAGGTTCGGTGGCAGGCCCCATCGCCGCGGCCCTGCTGAAGACCTATTTCAAGAAGACCGGTCGGCTCGATCCGTCGGACAGTTTGGATCGTCGGCGCTGGCTTCCCGTCGGAGCCGCAGCGACCGCCGAGGGAGGCGACTGATGCGGGCGAACCAGGACATCAAGACACGATTCGACATCGTCCTGTTCGGATTGGTGGCCACCCTGGCCGGGATCAGCATCACCCTCCTGTATTCGATTTCCAACGCGCCCATGGAATCCGAATACTGGAAGAAGCAGATGATGGGGTATGGAGTGGGGATCGCGGCCATGGTCGGGGTGACCCTGGTTTCTCGACGTTTCTGGTTCCAGGCATCCTATGTGCTGTGGGGACTCCTTCAGATTCCGTTGTTGTTCGTCTCCGCTTCGGCAAAGGGAGCGGAGCGATGGCTGGCGGTGGGTGGGTTCCATTTCCAGCCGAGCGAATTCGCGAAACTGGGGGTCCTTCTCGCCCTGGCGCGATTGTTCTCCGAACGGAAGGTGGGGCTGAACAATCTCAAGCCGGCGGTGGTGCCCTTCGTCTTCTTCTTCATCCCCTTCGTCCTGATCCTGAAGCAGCCCAACCTGTCCACCGCCCTTTCGTTGGCCACGGTCTTCGTGGTCCTGCTCTTCTGGAGCGGATTCACGGTGCTGGAACTTCTCATCCTGGCCAGTCCCCTGATCTCCGTGGGGCTTTCCTTCCATTTCACGGCCTGGGCGATCTACAACATCTTCGCCTGGCTCATCCTCTACCAGCGATGGTACACCCGGAATCTGTCAGGGAAGGTGGCATCCTTCTTCCTGTTCGCCATCCTCCTTTCCGGTCTGGCTTCGCAGGTCGTCTGGAGCCAGGTCCTCAAGCCACACCAACGCTCGCGGATCCTCACCTTCCTCGAGCCGGCGAGGGATCCGGGTGGAGCCGGTTACCAGGTGCTCCAATCCCAGGTGGCCATCGGGTCGGGGGGGCTCTGGGGCAAGGGGTTCGGACAGGGAAGCCAGAGCAATCTCCAGTTCCTTCCCGAGGAGCACAACGACTTCATCTTCGCGGTCCTGGCCGAGCAGTTCGGCTTCGTGGGTTGCGTGGTCGTGCTGGGCCTGCTGCTCGCGTTCCTGATCCGATGCCTCCAGATGTGCTTCGACGAGGCGGACAGGTTCCGCAATCTGGTGATCGTGGGGGCGGTGACCATCTTCTCCTTCCACACCCTGGTCAACGTGGCCATGACCCTGGGCCTGATGCCGGTCACGGGGTTGCCTCTGCCGTTCTTGTCGTACGGGGGATCGTTCGTCATCACCTGCATGATGCTGGTGGGATTCCTGCTGCACATGAGGCTCGGAGAAGACGATTGAACTCCGGCGCGATGGTCCGGCTGCTTCGGTGGGGGCGGGAACTCCTGTTGCCCCCGGTCTGTTGCTCGTGCGGTCGGCAAGCCGAGGGGCAAGGGGTGCTCTGCGGAATCTGCCGCGTCGCCGCCATGGCGTCACCTTCGCGACCGACGTGTCCCAAGGGGATGGAGGCGGTGGCCTGCGGTCCCGAGTTGACCCCTCCCCTGAGGGCACTGGTCCATGCGTTGAAGTATTCCGGGATCCGGAAGGCCGCGCCGCAGCTGGTTGACCTCGCCCACGGATCCCTCCCGGATGGATTCCTTCCGTCCGACGCCGTGTTGGTTCCCGTGCCCTTGCATCCCCACCGGCTTCGGGAACGCGGCTACAACCAGAGCGAACTGATCGCTCGGCAGTGGGCTGGTCGGTGTGGCCTGCCGGTGGAGTCGAAGTGGATGCGAAGGACTCGCGAAACGTCCACCCAGACCCGTCTCTCGGCCACGGAGAGAGCGACCAACCTGGCCGGAGCGTTCGAGACCACCGGGAGTTTCCGGAAAGGGGTCCCCGTGGTTCTGGTCGACGACGTCCTGACCACCGGATCCACGCTTTCCGCTTGCGCATCCAGGCTTCTGGCCGCCGGCGCGCCTTCGGTGAGAGGACTCTGCGTGGCTTGGGCGGGCGAGGCGTAGGACTACATTTCTTCCTCCTCCAACGGAGGGGTAGGCTAACGGCTAAGTCAGCGGTCTTGAAAACCGCCGTCCGCAAGGACTTGTGGGTTCGAATCCCTCCCCCTCCGCTTTCCCGATCCTCAGCGGGACGGGTCTTGTCGATCCGCCCGGAGGAATCCTCCGGGCGTGTCGGCGGAATGCCATTCGCATCGCCCTTGTACCTAAAAGGACAGGAAATGACCAACCAGTGCGAACCCTCGGCCGTCGCCGTCCAGGGAAGCATCAGCCATCCGGGAGACGATTCCCCGGCCTTCTAGGTCCGGAGGAACGCGCGGCGGATGGAGCCCTCCAGAGATCCTTCGGCCCGGCCCGGCAGGGGATTCCTCCTGCCCCGCGACGCAGATCCCGGGATCGCGGGATGGACCGGCCCCCACTACCACTGCGCTCCCCGGGTCGACCTCCGGCAAGGACGGCTGGTCCTGATCCTGCCGGGAACCGGAGCGATGCCCCGCGACTACCGGCTCCTGGCCGACCAGGCCGCCGACCTGGGAAGCCATTGCCTGGTGCTGCGCTATCCCAACGACCGCTCCGTCAACGAATTGTCCGGACAGGATCCGTCTCTCCATTTCGCTCTGCGGATGGATTTCTGGGACGGAGGCTCGCGCACCGGGGTGGTCGAGGTGGGCGCCTCCGACGCCCTCCTCGGGAGACTCGTAGCGGCTCTCCGGAAGCTGGCGGCGGTGTCGCCGGAGGAAGATTGGGGGCGATTCCTGTCGGAAGGGGAGCCTTCCTGGGAACGTATCGCCGTGTTCGGGCATTCCCTGGGTGGCGGCTACGCGGCGTTGGCCGCCCGGCTCCATCCCGTGGAACGGGCCGTCGCCATGGGGTGGGCGGATTGGTGCCGCCCGGATGGCAGGCTTTCCACCTGGGTCCTGGAGGCGGACTGGCATCCGCGTTCCAGGCGCATGGCGTTCCTCCACGAGCGGGACGAGATGGTGCCGTTTCCAGTCGGGGAGGCTGTGGCTCGAGCGTTCTGCGACTCCGAAGGCGCGGTCAGGGTGGAATCCGGTGATCCTCCGTGGGGGCGATCGAGGATCCTTTCCACCGATCTGGATCCCGCCGAGGAGCGCGAAGTCCCCGTGGCGCGCCACAGCTGCCTGGCGTTGGACGCCAACACTCCGCGTTGGGCGGATGGCCAACCGGTGTTCGCCGACGTGTGGACCTGGTTGCTGGTGGGATCGCCGTGACCGAGGCCGCCTCGCCTTGGAAACGCGCGGTGGCTCTGGCGATCCCGTGGTTTTCTCTGGCATCCGGGCTGTGGAGCGCGTTCTTCATTGTGCGTCGCTACGAGCAGGCCCAGAGGCTGGCCTGGCTCCTTGGGGCGATGTGGTTATTCATCGCCGGGTTGGCGTTCGCACGGAGTCGCCTGGGAGACGAATCGGCGCGGCGCAAACAGATCGTGGTCTTCGCCGCAACGTGGGCCGCCCAGAGCGCCAGCCAGGAGATCATGTTCTTCGTGCTCCCGTTCTGGATCCGGTCCACCACCTGGAATTCCCCCAATGCGCTCTTCACCGCGATCCTGATCCTCCTGGCCGTCACGGTCCTGGTGGATCCGATCTACCAGCGCATCCTCCAGCGGATGCGCCTTGCCGTGTTCCACAAGTCCCTGATCCAGTTCGCCGCCCTGGCCTTCCTGGTTCCCGTGGCCACCGGCATGCACACCCTCCACGCCCTGGCGCTGGCGGGTGGGCTCGCAGGATCCGCGGCCGGACTGGCCTTGGGCGCCTCCAGGAGATGGGTCTCTTTTTCCCTGGGCGCCTTCGCCGGAGCCGCGGGGGCGGTGGCCATGTCCGGCTGGATCGCTCCGGTGCCCCTGCGTGTGGAGCACGGGGTCTTCGCTTCCGGGGTGGTCCACCGCATGCCCAGGGACACATTGGTCGTCTGCCGCAGCGGAAGGGACCTATGGGCGTGGACTCCGGTCTTCGCGCCTTCGGGGATGCGGGATTCCGTCGTGCATTCCTGGTGGAGGGATGGACGGAAGTTGTCGGAGGTCCGCCTGGCCTTGCAGGGGGGGAGATCTGCGGGATTCCGGACCTGGTCGGTTTCCGGCAAGGCCGCCGCCGAGCCGGGAGCCGTCGTCCTGGAGGTGCGGACGATCCCGGGGCAGATCGTGGGCCGGATGTCGATTCCCGTCAGGTAGGATCCACGTCGTGATGGCGGCATGTCGACTGCCGCACCGGCCCGTTCATTCCTTCCAGCCGAAATGGCCTCCCTGCCGGATCACCTCAGCGACCTGGGGTGGGACCATCGGGATCCATCCCGGATCGCCGGAATCGATGAGCGCGATGGCCTCCCGGGAATGGACTTTCAGGCACTCGGGTTTGCGGCACGGGATGTTCTCCACCACACCTCGATCCAGCAGGTAGGCGTGCAGGGAGCGGAGCGACCCAGTCAGACGGATGTTGTCGGCCGTGCGCAGGAGGCCGGACACGGGATCCAGCCAAGGGTACACGTAGAGCTTCAGGTCGTTCTTGAACAGCCTTCCGAAGGCTTCCAGGATGCCGCCGTCCAGACCCAGGTAGAAGGATTCGTCGAAGAGTTGTTCGAAGGATTGGGCGCCCAGAACCACCGCGATCCTCTCCCGGGTGAACCGGGAGATCCAGGCACCCAGACGGAAGTACTCCGAGTGGTCGGAGATGAGCACCACCTTGCCGCAGGCGGCCAGCTGGTCGGCCCGGGCCAGGAAGTCGCGGTGGTCGATCGACTGGCTGGAGGGATCCACGAGGTTGGACATGGTCATCTCGAAGATCTCCAGCGGATCCTCCGGGTGGTTCGGCTCCGACACCAGGTGGGCGCGGGCGGAGTCCATCATGTCCAGATTGACCGTGCAGACGGGGCGGAAGCTGCCTCGCTGGACCAGGACCGATCGTTTGCGGAAGATCTCCGAGGGTTGGAGGATCTCGCCGGTCGGGGCGAACATGGCCGCCTTGGAAAGCCCCAGGCGCACCAGCTCCAGGCTCATGAGCCGGTTGTCCGTTCCCTGGAAGGCGGGTCCGTGGAATTCCACCATGTCCACTTCCAGTCGATTGGTGGACAATCCGTCCAGAAGGGATTCCACGATCCGCCGAGGCTCTTCGGACAGGAAGAACGCCCCGTGGAGCAGATTCACGCCCACGATGCCGAGGGCTTCCTGCTGCAGGAGGGCCTCGTTGTCCAGCATCCGGACATGGATGGTGATCTGGGAGGGGGCTTGCCTCGGCTTGGCTTGGAACTTGACCCCCATCCAACCGTGCTGCTCGTTGGTACCCCGGAAATTCCGGGCGGCCACGGTGTCCGCGAAGGCGAAGAACGCTGTGGATTCGCCACGTGCCTGGTCCAGGCGGGAGAGGTTCAGCTCGAATTCCAGGTCCAGCATGTTCTGGAGGCGGGGGCGGGCCACGTAGCGATCGCACTTTCCATAGATGGCGTCCGAGACGGCCATGTCGTAGGCGCTCATGGACTTCGAGACGGTTCCCGCGGCCCCTCCGACCCTGAAGAACCATCGCACGACCTCCTGGCCAGCTCCGATTTCGGCGAAGGTGCCATAACGTTCCGGTGAGAGGTTCACCAGAAGGGCCTTCTGATGGGTGCCCAGGATCTCGCGTGTTGGATTCATGTCAACGAATCTACCGAATCTGAGGGGAGGTGTTTATCCCCAGAATGTGGATGTGTGTGTGGATATGGAGTGAATAGCTGTTTGCTGAATCGTTAAGTAAAACGATTTAGTCGCCTATGTTGTGGTTGGTTTGCGGGCTTGGCATCAATATATGGTGTTTGCAATGAGGGCGGATTCCCCGTCGCTCCGTGATTCTGCTCTTCCCAAAGGAGGGATCTTGCGGAGGTCTTTGGTGAATAGGTATTAGTTGTGGGTGCCCGTGGGTAAAAGCGGGTTGATTTGGAGGAATGAAAGTTGTTTTACGGACACAGCACCGTCGCGATCGACGCCAAGGGAAGGACCAACCTTCCCCGCGAATTGCGTCGCGAGCTCCCGGCCCAGGCCGAGGGCAAGGTGGTTGTGGTTCCCGGACCCTCCAAGACCCTTCTTCTGTTCGATGCCCCCTCGTTCCAGCGAGTGCTCAAGTCCCTCCAGGCCCAGGAGCGGACTCCGGAACTTGCCGCCAAAATCCGTCGCATGACCGCCATGGCCGCGAGTTCCGAACTCGACGAGCAGAACCGGCTCACCATCCCGCCGCGTCTGATGGAATGGGCGGCTCTGGAGGGGAAGGTCGCGTTCGTCGGCGAAGGCGACCGCATCTCCCTGATGCATCCCGCCCGCTTCGAGGCCGAGGTCATGGGAACGGACACGCCGGATTTCGACGGGTTCCTGGATACGCTGCAGGTGCCGGAGGCCGACGCTTGATCCGCCACGATCCAGTGCTGGCTCCGACCATCGCCGAACTTCTCGTGCGGAAGCCGGATTCCGTCATCGTCGATTGCACCTTGGGCGACGGGGGACATTCCAAGGAGTTCCTTTCCCGCCTGGGTGGGGAAGGACGCGTCGTGGGGCTCGATCGCGACGGGCAGGCGTTGGAGATCGCAAGGGCCCGGCTCGGCGCGGATCCGCGCTTTTCGTCCCACCACACCGAATTCTCCAGGCTCGCCGAGGTGGCCGCAACCGAGGGTGTCGACGGGTTCCTGTTCGATTTCGGGGTCTCCAGCCGCCAGTTGGACGAAGACGCCCGCGGTTTCACCATCCGTCCGGGGGTGGCCTTGGACCTTCGCATGGACCAGGAATCTCCGGACGATCTCCGCGAGATGCTTCTGGGATGCGATCCGGACGAGTTGGCGCGCGAGCTCTCCGAATGCGCCGATGTGCCCCGGTCGCGTTCCGTGGCCAGGAAACTGGTGGAGATCGCCCGCGATCGGAGTCTCGTTTCCGACGACCTCGAGGTCGCGCTCCTTTCCGCGTTCCCGCGGGGGATGCGCGACCGCCCGCGCGAGATGGCCAGGCTTTCCATGGCGCTTCGGATGCTCTTGAACCACGAGCTTGACGAAATCCGTCAGGCACTTCCGTCCGCGTGGTCGCGGCTGGCCGACGGTGGCCGGATCGCGGTGCTCACCTACCACTCGGTGGAGGATCGGCTCGCGAAGAACCTGCTGCGGGGGCTGATCGGCGACGAGGCCGACGCGCCGCGCGACATCTACGGGAACCGTCCCGCCATGTGCGGCTCCTGGGTGGTGCGCCGCCAGTCGCCGGATCCCGAGGAGGTTTCCCGCAATCCGCGCGCCCGCTCGGCGCAGCTTCGGGTGGTGGAGAAGCGTCGCGGGGCGGCTCTGCTGGGCGTGCTGGCCGTGCTGGTCCTGGTGGCGCTGGTGGGTTCCGTGATGGTGGGTTGCGTCTGGCGGCAGACCCGCCATGTCAGCCTCGAGAAGTCGATCGATTCCGCGCGCCAGCGGGAACGCCGTCTGGAGGACAGCCTGGTCCGCATCCAGGCCAGGGTGCTCGCCGAGCGCCAGCCCGCAGCGGTGGCCCCCCGGGCCGCCGCGCTCGGGTATCGCCGCGCCGAACGCCAGTTCAGGTTGGCCGAACCGGATACATCCCCGTCCGGAGGTGTCCGTTGAACGACACGCGCATCCGGCTGATCCGGCTGGGATTCACCATGCTCTTCGCCGTGGTCGCCCTGAGGTTGTTCTGGATCCAGGTGGTCCAGGCTCCCGGACTCCGCGCGAAGGCCCAGGCGCAGTCGAGAATGCGACAACTCCTGTCCGCTCCGCGCGGGGCGATCGTCGATTGCGACGGCGCGGTGCTGGCCGCCGACGGCGTGTCCGGCCGCGAATGGCCGTCGGGACCCGTGGCCCTTCCGATCCTCGGCATGGTGGGACGGGACGGTTCCGGCTTGATGGGCCTGGAATACGCCTTCGACAAGGACCTCCGATCGGTTCCGGGGTGGAAGGTGGCCCGTCGCACCGCGCGTGGCGGCGCCTGGCCTTCCTTCGAAGGCGAAGGCTCGGGGCCCCGCCAGGGACTCACCGTGGTGACGACCCTCCGGCTGGGGTTGCAGTCCGAGGTGGAGAAGATCCTCGCCGAGGCCGTGAAGGATCACGATGCGAAGGGCGGCGTGGCGCTGGTGATGGAAGCCGCCACGGGCGACGTGGTGGCCGCGGCTTCGCTTCCGGCTCCCGCCAGCCGGGCCGACATGGCCCGCGGAAGGGTGGATGCCGGACTGGTGCACCGGACCTACGAGCCCGGTTCCACGTTCAAGGCGATCACCCTCGCTTCGGCGCTGGAAAACCAGCAGATCACCCTCGATTCCCGGTTCAACGTGGGCCTGTCCTTCGATCCCGGCGACGGATCCCAGCACATCCGGGATTCCCATCCCCATCCGGGCGTCTTTTCCGCCTTGTGGTGCTTCCAGCAATCCAGCAACGTGTGCTTTTCGCAGATCGCCCTGAGGTTGGGGCAGGAACGGTTGTACCGGACCGCCAGGGATCTCGGCTTCGGGACTCCCAGCGGATTGGGGCTTCCGGGCGAGGAGGCGGGGCTCCTCCGCACGGTCGACAACTGGACCGCGCGCAGCCTGCCCACCCTGGCGATCGGACAGGAAGTGAGCGTGACCCCCATGCAGCTCGCTTCCGCGTACGCGGCGCTGGCCAACAAGGGAGTGCTGATGCGTCCGCGCCTGGTGAAGGCGCTGGTGGACGAGCATGGCGACACGGTGGAGCGGATGGATCCCCGACCCGTCCGCCAGGCGGTCTCGGGTAAGACGGCATCCCAGGTGCTGCGGGCGATGGCCATGGTGGTGGACAGCGGGACGGGTTCCCTCGCCACCGTTCCGGGGGTGCGCATCCTGGGGAAGACCGGAACCTCGCAGAAGGTGAACGTGGCCACCAACAAGTACTTCCAGGATCGGTTCATGGCCTCGTTCGTGGGGATCATCGACCTGGACCGGAGGCCCGTCGTGTGCTTGGTGGTCCTGGACGATCCCACGCGGGCCGGGCACACCGGAGGACTCGCCGCCGCTCCCGCCTTCGCGCGGATCGCACGCTTCGCCGTGGACGACCCCACCGGGCCCTGGGGAGCCGGAGCGGTCGATTCCCGGGGAACGCTGCAGACCTGGTTGTCGCGCGGCCGCAAGCAGATGACGGATTCCGTCCCCCTGGCGATCGAGAAGGCCGGATCGGAGGCGCCGGGATGAAGCTCTCCGAACTCCTTTCCCGATCCGGGATCATGCGGATCGCGGGATTCACCGATCCCGAGGTGGTCTCGGCCGTCCTCGATTCGCGGCGCCTGCGGGCGGGGGATCTGTTCCTCGCCATGCGCGGCTCCCGGCAGGACGGCAACGACTGGGCCGACGCGGCCCTGGCCTCCGGAGCGTGCGCGGTCCTCACGGATCGACCCGACCAGGCATCCCTTCCGGGCCGCGTGCTGGTGCCTTCGGTGGCCGATGCGATCGGACCGGTGTGCAGATTGCTGGCCGGGTGTCCGGACGAAGGATGGCCAGTGCTGGCCGTGACGGGAACCAACGGCAAGACCAGCTCCGCCTACCTCGCGGAGGCCGTGTTCAAGGCGGCCGGCCTCGCACCGGCCATGAGTTCCACCGTGGCGATGCGCCATCCCCTCGGGGAAGCGGTTTCGAACATGACCACTCCCGATCCGGTGGACCTGTGGCGATTTCTGGCCGAGGCCCGTCAGGCCGGCGCGAGGTCCCTGGTGCTGGAAACCTCCTCCCACGCCTTGTCGCAGGGGCGGATCGGAGGGGTGCTGGCGAGCGCGGCGGTGTTCACCAACCTCTCCCGCGACCATCTGGACTACCACGGTTCCATGGAGGAGTACTTCGAGGCGAAGGCGCTCCTGTTCACCAGGCACCTGCGTCCGGACGGGATCGCCGTTTCCAACGTGGACGATCCCTGGGGGCGGATCCTGTCCGACCGGCTGGGTGCGCGCTGCCGCAGGATTTCCCTCGGCGCGTCCGACGCCGACTGGAGGATCGAATCGCTCCGCTGCGGGCTGGACGGCAATTCGTTCGTCCTGGTCGGCCCCGGAGGACAGCGGTTGGCGTTGTCCAGTCCGCTGGTGGGGGAGGTGTTCGCCCGGAACCTGGCGGGCGTCGCCGTCGCCTGCCTGGAGTTGGGAATCGATCCGCGGGCCATCCGCGAGGCCGCCCTCGCCACCACGGTTCCCGGCAGGTGCCAACTCGTCAAGGTGGGTGGGCTGCGCGGCGCCGTGGATTACGCCCATACGCCGGACGCATTGGAACGGCTCCTTTCGGGGTTGCGTCCCCTGGTGCCGGGAAGGCTGGTGTGCGTGTTCGGCTGCGGAGGCGATCGGGATCGGGGCAAGCGCCCCCAGATGGGCGAGATCGCCGCGCGCCTTGCGGATCTGGCCGTCGCCACTTCCGACAACCCCCGCACCGAGGATCCAGAGTCCATCCTGGACGGGATCTTCTCGGGGGTTCCCGCCGGAGCCGCCGTCCTGCGCGAAGTGGATCGACGAACCGCCCTGGCCAGGGCCGCCGCCGATCTGCGGGAAGGCGACTTCCTGGTGGTGGCGGGCAAGGGGCACGAGGACTACCAGATCGTGGGTTCCGAGAAGCGGCATTTCGACGATGTCGAGGAGCTCGAACGCGCCTTGGCGCGACGGGAGGGCGAGACATGCCGCAACTGAATTGGATGGAGCTGGTGCAGTGGCTCGGGACGGAGCCTTCCGGTCGCCCCGTTCCCCGACGGGATCGCAAGATCCGCGTGAGCACCGATTCGAGGGCCATCGCCAAGGGCGATGTGTTCTGGGTGCTCAAGGGGGATCGGTTCGACGGGCACGCATTCGTGCCCCAGGCATTCGAAAGAGGGGGGATCGCCGCCGTGGTGGAACGCAAATGGTTCGAGCAGGGATACCGGGATGTGGGCGTCTACCTTCCCGTGGACGACGTCCACGAAGCCTTCCTGCGCGTGGCGGGACGCCATGCGCAACGCTTCCGCATCCCGCGCGTGGCGATCGCAGGATCCAACGGGAAGACCACCACCAAGGAAATGGTGGCCGCGGTCCTCGCCGCCAAGGGGCCGGTGTTGAAGACCGAGGGAAACCTCAACAACCACGTCGGGGTGCCCACCACCCTGCTTCGCATCGCCGACCAGCACCGCACCGCGGTGGTGGAGCTGGGAACGTCGAGTCCCGGCGAGCTTGCCGGACTCTCCAGGGCGCTGGCGCCCTCGATCGCGGTCCTGACCAACATCGGCCACGAGCACATGGAATTCTTCCACACCCTGGAGACCGTCCGCGAGGAGGAGCTCACGGTGGTGGCGGGTCTGCGCCAAGGCGGAACCCTCGTGCTGAACGCCGACGACCCGATGCTCCAGAAGGTCCGGACCAACGCGCGGTTCCGTACGGTGGGGTTCGGGTTGCGCCGGGGACAGGTGCGTCCCGCGGGGTTGGAATTCGACCAGGACGGCTGCGGCAGCTTCTCCATCGGGCGGACCCGTTTCCGCCTGCGGGTGCCTGGGGTCCACAACGTGATGAACTCCCTGGCCGCCATCGCGGTGGGTTTGGAGCTGCGCATCGCGAAGGGCGAGATCCGTGATGCGCTCGAGGGATTCCGCGCCGTGGCCGGCAGGATGAACGTCCTGGACGTCGGGCCCATCCGGGTGATCGACGATTGCTACAACGCCAATCCGCCCTCCGTGCGTTCGGCGCTTTCCATCCTGGCCAACATGGCCTGCCGGGGGCGGCGCATCGCGGTGCTGGGCGACATGCTGGAGCTCGGGGATGCCTCCGCCGAGATGCATCGCGGAATCGGCTGCTGCGCCGCGGAGATGGCCCTGGACCAGCTGTGGTGCGTGGGCGAACGGGCCCGCGACATCGCCCGCGCCGCCAAGTCGTCGGGAATGTCCGCACGCCGCATCCGCCACTTCTCCGACAAATCCGAACTGGAAAGTCAGCTCCTGTCCGAGGTCCGCGAAGGGGACATCGTCCTGGTCAAGGCCTCGCACGGATTGCGTCTGGATACCCTGGTGAAGAGCCTGGTCTCGATCGAAAACGTCCCCATGCCTGGAGAAACAGCATGATCCTTGCTCCCGCAACAGCCTTGGGCGTATCGCATCCCAGCCCGCACAACATCTTGGCTCGTACGGTCTCGTCGCCGCACCTGACAGGGGTGCGCCTCCTCGCCCGCCAAGCCAATCTGCAGCGCGTCCTGGGCGCGCTACATCCCACTCTGTCGAGGGAACAAGGATGATCGCCTCCGTGAGCGTCCCCGTGAAGACATATTCCGTCCCGCGTGTAGCTGTGGTGGCGGGCAACGACCTGCGGTACGCCGCATCCCACCTCCTGCGCCGCCTGGCGGAAGCCGTGCCGGCCGGATTCCGGGCTCCGGAAATCATCGAGGCATCCTCCAACCGGCCGTTGGGCGCGACGGTGGAGTTCCTGGTGGAGACCGACGATGTCCGCGTGGACCTGTCCGGTGTGGCCGGGGTGCGTCCGGTGGAACATCGCGAGGCTTCCGGGGAATCCCTGCTGGAATGGACCTGGTCGCTGGACAAGCCGGTGTGGAAGGGCGCCTACCTGCGCCACGGGCTAGTGATCGCCGCCGACGAGGGGCGCGCCCATGTGCTGGGACCGGCGAAGAACCTCCGCATCCCGGGCGTCGGGCATCTGCAGGCGGTGCTGCCGGCGATCGCCGCGGCCTTGTCCTGGGGAGTGGAGCCGCGCGCGCTGCGCGAGATCGTATTCGGATGGACAGGTCCGGCGCACAGCGTCCAGTGGGCCGGTCTCCATCGTGGGGCCACCCTTTTCGACGACGGCGCCTGCTGCACCTCCGAAGGTTTGGCGAGGGCGCTGTCGTTCTTCGACCAAAAGGTGACCCTGGTCGCCGGCGGAGAAGGATTCCACGCTGGATTCGAACTTCTGGACAACGTCTGCAAGGGAGCGGGACGGATCGTGCTGCTTCCGGGAACCCCCGCCTGGATCCGGCAGGCATGGTCGAGCCTGTCGGACGTCCGCGAGGCGACGGACCTGTCGCATGCGGCGCATTCCGCGCTGGAATGCACTCCCGCCGGAGGACAGATCCTGTACTGCCCCGGAACCTTCCCCAAGGCCGGTTCCCCCGGGGTGACCCGCCGCGGCGAGATGTTCGCGGAGGAGTTCCTCAACGCATGAAGTCCGTGTCCTCCGATCAGCCGGACTGGATCCTCCTGGGCGCGGCGCTGGGATTGGTGGCCATCGGGACCGCCATGATCTACAGCGCCTCGTCCGGCTACGGGGTGATCCGTTGGAGCTGGGCGGAGGATCGGGTCCTGCGCGAACACCTCCTGCGCGTGGGTGTGGGTCTGGTGTTCTTCCTGGTGTCCTACCTGATCCGTCCCTCCTGGCTGGGGACGTTGTCCCGCCTTGGGTATTGGGTGGCGATCGGAGCCTTGGCCTTCACCGTGGCCTCCAGGTCCGTGGGGGCCATCAACGGGGCCAAACGCTGGATCAGCGTGGCCATGTTTTCCCTGCAACCGGCGGAGTTCGCCAAATTGGTGCTGATCGCCCATCTGGCCTGGATGGCTTCCCGACGCGACGCCCGCATCGATGAATGGTCGGGCCTTGCTCCGGCCCTGTGGAAGACCGCGTTGATGTGCGGGCTGGTCCTCCTGCAGCCGAACTTCTCCACCGCTGCCGCCTTGGCCATGGTCGCCTTCGCGATCCTGGTGAGTTCGGGGATGAACTGGAAGCACATCGGGATCCTGGGAGCATCCGCTTTGATCGGATCATTGCTGATCATGGCGGCCCAGCCATACCGGGTGTTGCGCATCAAGGCATTCTTCCATCCGGAAGAAAACGCATTGGGATCCGCGCTGCAGTCGCTCCAGGCACTGATCGCCCTGGGCAACGGCGGACTCACCGGGGTGGGCCTCGGGCGAGGGACCGCCAAGCTCATGCATCTGCCGGAACCCTACACGGACACCATCTTCGCCGTGCTGGGCGAGGAGATGGGCATGATCGGAACCCTGGTGATCCTGGGATTGTTCCTTGTCCTGGTCTGGCGCGGGACGCGCATCGCCCTCCTTTCGCGCAATCCCCAGTTCCGGCTCCTGGCGGTGGGGATCACCACGGCCCTGGGCCTGTACGCCGTGCTCCATGCCATGGTGTGCACGCGGCTGATCCCCACCACCGGCCTTCCCATGCCCTTCGTGAGCTACGGTGGCTCGAACCTGTCCTTTTCCATGCTGGGCCTGGGGCTTCTCCTGAATCTTTCGCGGCGGCTGTCGGAGACCGAGCCGGAGCCGGTCCACTCCAATCCATTCGCCCGCGCGGTGCGGGCGCCTTCCACCACCACCCAACGGAGGGTCGCATGGGACTGAAGGTGGCATTGGCCTGCGGCGGGACCGGTGGACACGTGTTCCCCGCCCTGGCGGTCGGGAAGGTCCTGCGCGAGGAGCACGGAGCCGAACTCGTGGTGGTTGGACGTCCTTCCAGCTCGGAGGAGACCTGGGCACGCCAGGCGGGAATCGCTTTCCGCGGTGTGAGGGCCGTGCCGTTGCACCGCACCCGCGTCTGGCGCAACCTGGCCCTGCCGTTCGTGGCTGGACAGGCGGTTTCGCAGGCCAAGCAGGTTCTGTCCGAAGAGGGCGTCCAGGTGGTGTTCGCGACCGGTGGCTACGTCTGCCTGCCTGCGGGCATCGCTTCCCGGAGGCTGGGACTTCCCCTGGTGGTCCACGAGGCCAACAGCCATCCCGGCGTGGCCAACCGCATCCTGGCCCGTTTGGCCGATCGCGTCTTCGCAGGTTCTCCCGCGGGAGCGGCCCGGCTTCCGCGCGGCGAGGTCGTGGGCAATCCCGTCCGCCCCCTGGATGGACGGACCCGCCAGCAGATGAGGGAAGCGCTGGGACTTTCCGAAGGCGACCGCTTCCTGGTGGTGATCGGCGGATCCCAAGGGGCGCGCGGCGTCAACCGGATCCTGTGCGAGGAAAGCCAGGCGCTGGTCGCCAAGGGTTGGAAGATCCTCTGGCAGACCGGAGCTGCCGGCCTGGACGAGGCCCGCCAGGTGGCCGCCTCGCTGGAAGGGGTCCGCGTCGAGGCCTTCGTGCCCGACGTCTACGGCGCCTTCGGAGCGGCGGATCTCGCCTTGACGCGCTCGGGTGGTTCCACCCTGGGCGAACTTGCCCTCCATGGCCTTCCCTCCGTGCTGGTCCCGTTCCCTTCGGCCACCGGAAACCACCAGGAGATCAACGCCCGCGAATACGAAGCGGCGGGTGCCGCAACCGTGGTCCTGGAATCCCAGTGGAAGCCCGGTCTTGCCGCGGATGCCCTGGAGAATCTGTGGCGCCGCCGCGAGGATGCCGCCCAGGCGATGAAGGGATTCGGTCGTCCGCGTTGCGCGCACGATCTGGCCCGCGCCGTGGTCGATGCCGCGCGGGCGGCCGGGAGGCCCGCATGATCCCCCTGAATCGTTTCCCCAGGCTCCATTTCACCGGCATCGGTGGCGCGGGCATGGCTCCGTTGGCCGCCTGGCACGCCGCGCGCGGTTTCGTGGTCACCGGAACCGATCGCGAGGAATCGTCCAACCTGGCCTGGCTCCGCTCGCTGGGAGTGGACGCCCGTGCCGGACACGACCCGTCGTTGGCCTGCGCGGCGAGCCTGGTGGTCCGCACCAGCGCCGTGCCCCTGGAACATCCCGAGATCGCCGCAGCCTTGAAGGCCTGCGTACCCGTGGTGCGCCGCGCAGAAGCGCTGGGAGAGGTCACGCGCTCGTCCAGGGCCTTGTGCATCGCCGGCACGCACGGGAAGACCACCACCACCCTCATGCTGGGACGGATCCTGCGGGAGGCCGGTCTCGATCCGTGCGTTCTCCCGGGAGGCGTCCCCTCCGATCCGCAGGACGCCATCGCGCCCGGGGCGAATGGACCCTTGGTGGTGGAAACCGACGAATTCGACCGCACCTTCCTGCGGTTCCATCCGGACGTCGCCGTGGTGACCAACCTCGAGGAGGACCACCTCGACTGCTACGAGGACCTCGCCGACCTGGATCGCACATTCAGGCAATTCCTGTCGAAGCTGCCGTTCCATGGCCGTGCGTTCCTTTGCCAGGACGACGCCGGATCGCGTGGACTCGCCGCAGGCCTGGAGGCCGAGGCGATGACCTATGGTTTCTCCGATGGAGCCAGGCTGCGTGGAGTGGATCTCGGGGAGGATTCCTTCGAAGTCCGCCTGGATGGACGGTTCCTGACGAAGGTGTCGCTCGCCATCGCGGGTCGCCACAATCGACTCAACGCCCTGGCCGCCCTGGGCGTCGCGGTGGGCGAAGGGGTGGATCCGGACATCGCGGCCAAGGCGCTCGCGGGGTTCCGCGGTGCGCGCAGGCGCCTGGATTTCGTGGGCTCCCGTGGGGGCTGCCCCGTGGTGGAGGACTACGCCCACCATCCCACGGAGCTTTCCGCCACCTTGCAGGCATTGCGTGAAAGCCAGGGCGGACGACGCATCGCCATCGTGTTCCAACCCCACCTGTACTCGCGGACCGCCCACTTCGCCCGGGCCTTCGCGCAGGCCCTGGATGCGGCCGACCTCGCCCTGGTGGCACCGGTCTATCCGGCCAGGGAAACTCCCGAACAGGGCCTTCCATCCTCGGCGATCGCCGAGCGCGCGTTGCCTGGTTCCCGGTTGGAACTGGTCTCCGGAAGGACCGAGGCCTTCCGCAGGATGGCGGATCTCGCCCTGCAGGGCGATTGGGTGCTGGTGTTCGCGGGAGCCGGGGATGTCGGTTCCTGGGCACGCGAATTCGCCGGGGGGGAACCGTGAGCGGCCCCACCATGATCCGCACGCCCCCGACGGGAGCCACGCGCTCGCGTCGCCAGGGGACGAATGCCCGTCTGATCGAAGCCACCCGCCAGGTCGAGCGCGCCGAGCGTCGGGAGAGGCTCGTGGCCCGTGCGCGCGGAGCCAGTCCCAGGATCCTCCTGGGTCTGGTCGTGGCCGGTCTGGCGATCGGAGCCGGGGTGTGGCTGTGGCGCAAGGCCCAGGAGCCGCGGTGGACCGGACTGCAGACCATCCGTGTGCGCACCGAAGGACGGGTGGGTGCGCGAGAAGCCGCACGGCTCAGCGGATTCGTCGCCGGCAGGAATCTTCTTTCCCAGGATCTGGACGCTGCGCAGAAGAGGCTTCAGGCGCATCCTTGGATCGCCGGAGTGGAAATTTCCCGGAGCTGGCCCCACGGGATCGAGATCGAGCTGCGCGAACGCCATCCGGTGGCGAGGCTCGCCGACGGGAAATGGATTTCCCGCGATGGGGTGATCCTGGATCCGCGCGGCAGTCTGTCCCTTCCGATGCTGGCCTCCGCCCAGCCTGGAAGGACCCGATCGGATTCCGCCGCGTGGAAGCGGGCGCTTTCCGCCCTGGAAGGCATGAACGCGGCGGGGCGGGCGGATCTGGAAGTCCGGCTCGTGCGCGGGGGAAGTCTCGAGATCCGGCAGGGAGCCGGGGAGCCCGTGGCGTTGGTCGACGTGGCCGGATGGAAGACGGGACTGGCCAGGTGGAGCGTGCTTCGCCAGGAGCTGGGGGAGCACTGGCGGACGTTTTCCGAAATCGATCTTCGGCATGGATCGTGCGCGGCGTTGCGCCGTGCCCAAGGAGGAACCTGATGAAAGCCCGCGAACAAGGGAAAATCGTCACCGGGCTGGACATCGGAACCACCAAGGTGTGCGCCATCATCGGCGAAATCGGGCCGGACGGCCGGATCGACATCATCGGTGTGGGCACCGAGAACTGCACCGGGCTGCGCCGTGGCGTGGTGATGAACATCCAGAAGACCATCGAAAGCATCCGCAAGGCCGTGGAGGAGGCGGAGCTCATGAGTGGCGTGGATGTCCAGGAGGTGTTCGTCGGCATCGCCGGCGCGCACATCCAGGCCAAGAACAGCCGCGGTGTGATCGCCGTCAGCCGCAAGGGCGGAATCATCCACCAGGAGGACGTGGATCGCGTCGTGGAAGCCGCCCAGGCGGTTCCCCTCACTCCCGGACGCCGGGTGCTCCATGTGGTTCCCCAGACCTTCGTGGTGGACGACCAGCCAGGGATCCTGGATCCGGTGGGAATGACCGGCGTCCGACTGGAAGGGGAAGTCCACATCGTGACCGGGGATGTCGCCAAGGTCCAGAGCCTCCTGCAGGCGGTGGAAGGAGCCGGGTTGCGCGTGGCGGACATCGTCCTGGAGCCGCTGGCTTCCTCGGTTGCCGTCCTGGACGAGGACGAGAAGGAGATGGGCGTCGCCATGGTGGACATCGGCGGCGGCACGACGGATCTCGCCATCTTCAGCGGATCGTGCATCCGCCACACGAGTTCCATCCCCATCGGAGGGGATCTGGTGACCACCGACGTCGCCTACGGGATCAAGGTTCCCAAGGGGCGCGCGGAAGAGATCAAGAAGAAGTTCGGGTCGTCGATGCAGGCGATGGTACCCCGCGAGGAGTGCTTCGTGGTGCCCGGTGTGGGCGCCTTCGACCAGAGAGAGCTCACCCGCCTGGAGCTGGCCGCGATCATCGAGCCTCGCATGGTCGAGATCTACCGCGGCGTGGCCGCCGAACTGCGGTCGCTGGGAGGCCAGGTGCAGCTGGGAGCCGGACTGGTCCTCACGGGGGGCGGATCGCTCCTGCACGGATCGGCGGAGCTGGCCAGCCACGTGATCGGCCTGCCCGTGCGTCTGGGCACCCCCCGCGGATTCGGGGGACTGATCGATTCCGCATCCACGCCCAAGCACGCCACCGGAGTGGGGCTTGTGCTCTACGGCCGGGGCGACGCCCAGACAGGTCCTGTCCAGGGGACGGGATCCCAGGGTGGAGACACCCTCAAGGACATCTTCCAGCGGATGACCCGATGGGTCTCCCGCTACTTCTGACTTCCGACGATCATTCCAGAAAAAACCCCAAAACGTCCAACAAGGAGAACACCATGCAATTCGCTCTCGAAAGCACCAGCGAGTCGAGCCCCGCGCGAATCAAGGTCGTCGGTGTCGGCGGCGCCGGCGGGAACGCGGTCAACCGCATGATCGAGGCGGGTCTCCGCGGCGTGGAGTTCATCTCGATCAACACCGATCTCCAGGTCCTGGAACGCAACCTCGCCGAGGTGAAGATCCAGATCGGATCGGCCACCACCCGAGGCCTGGGCGCGGGTGCCAATCCCGATCGCGGTCGCCAGTCCATCGAGGAGAGCCAGGAGATCGTCGCCGAGAGGCTCAAGGGCGCCGACATGGTGTTCATCGCCGCCGGCATGGGCGGTGGCACCGGGACCGGCGCGGCTCCCGTGGTCGCCGAGATCGCCCGCGAGCTGGGCATCCTCACCGTGGCCGTGGTCACCCGCCCGTTCGACTGGGAGGGAATGGTCCGCAAGCGCAACGCCCGCGACGGTCTGGCCGCGCTGAGCGCCTGCGTCGACACCATGATCGTGATCCCCAACCAGAAGCTGCTTTCCGTGGCATCCAAGACCATGACCATGCGCGAGGCCTTCCGCACCGCCGACGAGGTCCTGCACAACGCCGCCCGCGGCATCTCCGAGATGATCCTGCGTCCGGGCGAGATGAACGTCGACTTCGCGGACGTGTCCGCCATCATGCGCGAATCCGGACAGGCCCTGATGGGCTCCGGCAGCGCCAAGGGCGAAGGCCGCGCGCGCATGGCCGCCGAACAGGCCCTGCATTGCCCGCTTCTGGACTCGGTGGACATCCGCGGCGCCCGCGGGATGCTGGTGAACTTCACCGGTGGACAGATCCTGGCGCACGAGGTCGGCGAGGTGATGGAATACTTCCGCGCCGCCATCGGCGAGGAAGGCCAGGAGAACATCATCTTCGGGTACAGCGAGGACGACAGCTCCGACGAGTTCCGCGTGACCCTGATCGCCACCGGATTCGATCCCGAAATGCAGAATCTGCCGCAGACCAACGGGGTGCCCACCTACGCGCAGCCCCAGGCTCCGCAGCAGACCTGGCGCGCCGCTCCTCCCGCGCAGCCGGCCTACCAGGCGCCCGCCCCCGCCATGCAGCCCACCTACCAGCCTCCGGCTCCCGCGGCTCCCAGCGCCACGGCCGGCTGGAACACATGGCAGCCCCAGGCTCCGGCCGAGGGCGCGCGCGCGGGAACCGGTTCCATCGCCGCCCGTGGCGGTGCCCAGCGTCCTTCCGGACAGATGCCCGTCGCTCCCCAGGCCCCCGCCACCGGTCGCACTCCGCGTCGCGAGCCTTCCGGTTCCCAGGTGGCCGTGGCTCCCCTGAGCAATCGTCCGCGCGGGATCTTCGTGCCCGACCTCGAGGACGACATGGACGACAACATCGAGACTCCCGCCTACCTGCGCCAGCGCGGCTGAGATGGAAGCCGTTCGTCCTGAGGAGGCCGAAGGCCGTCTCGAAGGGCGAGCGGTGAATCCGTCCCTCTACGTCCACGTCCCCTTCTGCGAGACCAAGTGCGCCTACTGCGACTTCGCCTCGTGGGCGGGCCGAGGGAACGAGGAGGAGGCCTGGCTGGGACGGATCGACAAGGAGCTGGGGCTCCGGGGCCGGGATGCCTCGGAGCCCTTGTCTTCCGTGTTCTTCGGAGGAGGAACCCCCTCGGCACTCTCCGAGGAGGGGCTGCGGAGGCTCTGCGGTTCCGTTGTGGGCAATTTCCGTCTGTCCGAAGGTTGCGAATGGTCCATGGAGGCCAACCCCGTCTCGCTGACCCGGGGAAAGCTGGAGGTCGTCCGGCAGGCGGGGGTGAATCGGGTCTCGCTGGGCGTGCAGTCCTTCGAGCCCGCGTTGCTGGAGCGGATGGGACGGGCCCACGACGCGGACCAGGCGCGTGCGGCGTTGGATCTGGTGGCGGGGTCGGGTCTGCGATGGAGCGCCGACCAGATCTTCGCCCTGCCGGGCCAAAGCTTGGAACAGTTCCTGTCGTCCCTGGAAACGCTCCTGGCATGGAATCCGTCCCATGTTTCCTTCTACGGCCTCACCCTGGAGCCGGGCACGGAATTCTGGAAGCAGCACGAGGCGGGGACGCTGCGGGAAGCCGACGAGGACCTGTACGCCGACATGTACCTGCGGGGCGTGGCCATCCTCGCCGAAGCCGGAATCCGTCGCTACGAGGTGTCCAATTTCGCCGCGCCCGGGCAGGAGTGCCGCCACAACGAGGCCTACTGGGATACCCGATCCACCTGGTTGGCCGCCGGCAACGCCGCCCACGGATACGAGCCATTCCTGCGGTGGCGGAATCCCCGAGGCCTGGGCGCCTGGTCGGAATGGGTGGACGCGGGGTGCCCCGTGCAAGGCGTGGTTGCGGAAGAGCTGGATGCGGACGAACGTTGGACGGAGGAGTGGTTCCTGGGGCTTCGCCAGGAACGCGGGGTGGACCTGGGACGATTGCGATCGGAATTCCCGGAGCGCGGGATTCCCTCTTCCGCCATCGCCCGAAGGATCGCTTCGGGGCAGGTGGCCGCGGACGGGAACACCGTGAGGCTGGTGGGAGAGGGATGGCTCCTGCTGGACGCGATCGCGGTGGAGTTCTCGGGGTAGACCCGATCGCCTCGCCAGGAATTGTTGCACATTTCCATCCATCAATTCCGATCCCACCAAGACCAGTCCAAGGTTTCCATGCGAACCATCCTCCTCTGCGCGTTGCTCACCCAAGCCTCCATGGCGGAATTCGTCCGCCTGGAATCCGGAAAACAGGCCAAGGCATCGGAGGTGAACGGGAACTTCGAATACCTCTCCTCCCGCCTGGACAGCCTGGTCAAGGCGCTGGGGACCAAGGACTCGGCGATCCAACGGCTTTCCGCCACCCGGTGGAGCGATACCGTGTCCGCACTCCGCGCGGAGATCGTTCGACTGGACACGACCCGCCAGATCCCCAAGGGCACCATCGCCGCCTTCCTCAGCGAACCGGAAAGCGACGGCTACCTGCCCAACAGCGCCAAGAGCTGGATCCTGGCCGCGGGCCAGGCGGACGTGAACGGGGTGAAGATCCCCGACCTTCGCGGCCAGTTCCTCCGCGGCGTGGACTACATCGTGACCGGACGCGCCGCCACCGGCCTGGATCCGGACGGGACCCGCAAGGCCGGAACCACCCAGAATGACGCGTTCCAAGGGCACTGGCACCAAAATTTCCGAGGAAGTGAAAAATATTCCGTTCTTTGGCGGTCAGGAAATGGAGCAGGAACGGGAGGCGGATTGGCTGCCGGAACAACCCAGAATGATGTGAACTCCTTTGGCTCCATTACGATCACAACCCCTGTTGCAGATACGGTCAACGGCACTCCTCGCACCGATTCCGAGACCCGCCCCAAGAACGTGGCCGTGTATTGGTACGTGAAGGTGAAGTGACCATCGGGAGCCTGCGCTTGCGGTCGCGGGGCAACCTGCGCGTTTTCTAGGATTTGGCGCATGTTCCGATTCCGCCTCCCGTGGGCCGTCTTCGCCTTGACGCTGTTTGCGCTGGAGGTGTTCATCGGCGCGAGGGTCCACGACGACTTCGTCCGACCCTACCTGGGCGATGTCCTGGTCGTGCTCCTGGTGCACGCGATCGTCCGCACCTTCTTCCGCTGGCCCTGGAGGCGCGTGCTTCCCGGGGTGCTGCTGTTCGCCTTCGCCGTGGAAGGCCTGCAGGCGATCCACCTGGGAGATCTCCTGGGGCTGCGACCGGGAAGCGTCGCCGCGATCGTTTTGGGAAGCCAGGCCGACTTGAAGGATCTGCTCTGCTACGCGGTGGGTGGTCTGTTCGCCGCGGGAATCGAATGGTTCCTGGAAGATCGCACTTCGGAGAAGCGCGCATGAGCTCCGACCAGGGCTCGTCGCAGGATTGGATCGAGCGCCTGGGTTTGTCTCCCCATCCGGAGGGTGGCTGGTACCGCGAGACCCACCGCTCCGAGGACAGAATCCGTCACGAATCCCTGGGGGACCGGTCGGCGTTCACTTCCATTCTCTTCCTGCTGGAGCATCCGCAGGTGTCCCATCTGCACCGCATCGACGCCGAGGAGCTCTGGAACTGGCACGCGGGAAGCGATCTGGTGGTCCACGTCGAGGAACGCGGTCGCCTGGTGGCGCATCGGCTGGGGCCCGGGTCGGGAGTCTTCCAACTGGTGGTTCCCGCTGGGGTCTGGTTCGCCTCCGAGGTGGTCAGCCCGGGCAGCTGGGCACTGGTGGGATGCGTGGTGGCCCCGGGGTTCGAGTTCTCGGGTTTCCAGTTGGGGAGCCGGAAGGAGCTCCTGGCCCGGTTTCCCCTGGATGCCCAGACGGTGAAACGGCTGTCCCTGGACTGAAGCCCGATGTACGCTCCCCGAGCGGCCGGTCAGATCCTGCGCAACAGGTCCAGGTCGTCCTGCAGGCGGGCCGCGAGGGCTTGCGCCTGGGCGGAAGCGTCGGCCACGGCGCGATTGTAGAACACGTGGCCCACCCGGTCCTGGAGGAAGTCCACGAGGAGAGTCATCCCGAGCGAGGACATCTCGATTTCGCGTTCTTGACAGAATTCGGCCATGGCGGATTCCACCCGGGCCCGGTCGGTCGGGGAAAGCTCGATCCTGGTGGCGGGGGGACGCTTCTTGTTCAAAACCAGTCCTGCCGTCGAGCCAGGATGTTGCCTCCGTACTTCGACTCCGAAGGGGCGGCGATGATCAGCGGGGCCGCAGGGACGCTCAGGGCGGGCGTCCGGGTGAACAGGGCGATCGCCTGGTCCACCAGGTGGCGCCAGCCCGGATCCACGGTGCTCAGGCCGCGCGCCAGCGAGAACGGGTGGTTGCCGAATCCCAGCACGCCCGGGCGAGGTTCGTTGGGGGTGTGGCGCGAATCCAGGTGGTCGATGGCCGCCAGGGCCAGGAGGTCGTCGGCGCACACCCAAAGCGAAGCGCCGACCCCGAGGGCGGTGCGGAAGTAGCGGTCCAGCTCGAAGGGGGCGATTCCCGTGTCCAGAAGCAGACGGCGCAGCTTCCCCCGCTTGGAATCGGCCGGATCGCGGGGAAGCCCGTGGGGGAACACGTCGAACCAGTCCAGCGTGGCCACCCACCGCTGGCCCCAGGCGTCCAGGAGGTGTTTGCGGAATCTGGCAAGCTGCGGTGGCAGTCCCTTTTCGCCCGGCGAGGGAAGGAGAAGCACCTTCTGTGGCAGATGTTCGCCAACCAGGTGCTTGCCCAGGGCCTCTCCCAGGGAGTCCCAGTCGGGCTCCAGCACATGGGCGTTGGAAGGGAGCTCCGGGAGGTCGTCCGGCGAGATGGGGGAGGTCTGGAACCACACCACGGGTTGGTCGGTGGCTTCGGTGGTGATCTCCCACAACGGCTGGGCGCGATCGTACCCGCAATCCAGCAGGAGGATCCCCGCCAGGCGCTCGCCCAGTCCAGCCAACTGGAGCTGGAGGGACTTGACTTCGGAATCGTCCAGTCGCCCCTTGGCGTCGTAGCCCAGGGGCGCCCAGGAAAGCTGGTAGCCCCGCGCCTGGAGTTCCTCGCGGATGCGCACGAATTGGAGGAACCGGTTGGAGGGAGCTCCGGTGGGATCGGTGGCCCGCAGGATCTGTCCCACCACCACCACGGCGTCGCGCCGCGGCGCCGATTCCCGACGCAGGGCGCGCCCTTCCTCGGGGACGGGGCTGTAGCGCTCGTCCACCTCGATGCGCACGTCCACGAACTCGTCCAACGCGGGCTCTTCCTCCTCCACCATGACCTCGTCCGTGGCCCCGGGTTCCGGTTCGCCTTCCAGTCGAATGAAGAAACCCCTTCCGTGGACGGGGAACACCCGCACTGGGCCATCGATCTCCAGCAGGATCTTCTTGATGGTGTTGGGGGAGACGTCGAACTGTGCGGCCAGCTCCCGCAGGGAGGGAAGTTCGCGTCGATCGCTGGCGGCGAGTCGTCCGACCAGGTCCGTCAGGTTCGTTCGCAGGTCTTGGGTCTGGTCCATGGAGGAAATCTACACCCCGCGGGAGGACTTTCCGGGGGATTCCCGGGGGGCTCCGGAGGCGACGAAGGTCTGGATTTCCGGGTCGTCGGTGGCACCGCAAACCAGGTTGCGACCGCGTTGCTTGGCAAGATAGAGCGCCCGGTCGGTGGACAGCATGAGCTGATCCAGGGTCGACGCGCTGGGAGAAGCGGAGGCCACTCCGAAGCTCGCGGTCAGGCGGACTCCCTGTGGGAGATGGAGCTCGGACTCTCCGAGGAGATTCCTGCGCAGGCGCTCGGCCAGACCCAGCGAGTCGGTGAAGCTGCAGTGCGGGCACAGGAGGAGAAACTCCTCTCCGCCCCAACGGGCCAGGGTGTCGTAGGGGCGCAAGCCCGACGACAGGATCCGGGCGGTTGCGCGAAGGGCTTCGTCGCCGACCGCGTGACCGTAGGTGTCGTTGATGGATTTGAAATGGTCGATGTCCACCAGGATGGCCGAGAGGGGATGGTTGCGGCGTTTCCATCGGTCGAATTCGCGTGCGGCGGCTTCCTCGGCGCTGCGTCGGTTGGCGATTCCGGTGAGAGTGTCGGTGCCCGCACGCACGGTGAGATCGGCGTTGTCGTCCAGGAGCTTGCGCTGCCGTCCCAGTTGCCGGAGCCCCGCGCGGATCCGGGCGCGCATCTCGCGCGGATCGTAGGGCTTGACCAGGAAATCGTTCCCGTGCTCGAAGGCTTGTTCCATGTCTTCGATGCCGGTCTTCGCCGTCACCAGCAGGACATGGTAGGCGTGGCCGTCCTCCGCCTCGCGCCGTCGCAGGCGCTTGGCCAGTTCGATCCCGTCGAGGTCCGGCATGCACCAGTCGGTCACCACCACGCAATGGCGCAGATCCCAGGCGAGATCCAGGGCATCGTGCGGTCGTTCGAATCCCACGACGTTCCAGGAAGGTTCCATGTGCCTCAATGCCTGGCAGGCGACCTCGAGTCCCAGAGGGTCGTCGTCGACCACCAGTACGGTGGGATCCTGAAGTTTTCGCATGACACGTTATTGTGCCATTTCCGAAGGGCGGTTGTCAGCCTCGGGAAGCGGCCTCCACGCCGTTGCGCAGGATGGTCAGGCCCACACCTTCGGATTGCGGGGCGATCTCGCCACGCGCCCAGCGGGGGTGCTGGGTGCCGCGCAGGAAGACTTCCGGGTGGGGCATCAAGCCGAAGATCCGTCCGCTGGGATCGCAGACGCCCGCGATGTCGTCCTGCGATCCGTTGGGATTTCCAGGATAGGTGGACGATCCGTACCGGAGGCAATCCAGGTGCCGACCCAGGATGGCCTGGCGGACCGATTCGTCGCGATGGATCCATTTGCCTTCGCCGTGGCGGACAGGCAGTTCGAAGCGATCGAGCCCACGGGTCCACACGCAGGGCGAGGCGGGGTTGGCCACGACCGGGCACCAGCGATCCTCGAACTTGCCCGAGTCGTTGAAGGTGAGGGTCGCTTCCTGCTGGAATTCTGCGCCGATCTCGGGAACGCCGGACAGCAGAGGGAGAAGGCCCAGTTTGGTGATCACCTGGAAACCGTTGCAGATGCCCAGCACCAAGGTCCCCGCGGCCACGGCCTCCCGCAGGGATTCTCCCAGGTGGGCCTGGATCTTGACGGCCAGCACGCGACCGGAGGCGATGTGGTCTCCGAAGGAGAATCCTCCGGGAAAGGCGATGATCCGGTAGTCGGAGAGACGCACCTTGCCTGCCACGATGTCGGACAGGTGGACGCGGCGGGGCTCGGCTCCGGCCAACTGGAAACCCTCCACGAGTTCGACTTCGGAGTTGATGCCGTAGCCGGCGATGACCAGGACTGGGACCTTGCTCATGGATCGGTGTTCCTCGATGCGAACGGAATGGTTGTAGGCCTGGAAAGGTACCTCCTCGAGAAGGCGATGGAGGCCGGGAGCCGGGTCAGCCGTACAGGAGCGCCATCAACCGGTCGGGTGGCCCTTCGATGGGGTCGCCATCGCGATCGAACCACATTTCCTTGGGCAGAAGATCGGGGTCCTGGGCGGGCTCGATCCCGAGCAGTTCCTCCTCGGTGAACGAATTGGTGTGGAAATCCTTCGGCAGACGTTCCTGGTGGTCCTTGCGCATCAGATGGACCCACCAGAGCCCTCCCGCCTCCAGGAGTCCATGGAACTTGGGGAAGCTCTTCTGGACCTCTTCCCGCTGTTGCGGGGATTGGAGCTGGGCGATCAGGGTCTTCATCTCCGGTTCGAGCGCGGCGCGTTCGAGGTTGTCCGGCAATGGCAGGCGCAGGAGAATGAATCCGTCGACCATGTAGTCTTCGGCGTCGTGGGAAACCTCCGCGTTGCGGTAGCGCTCCACGCAAAACAGCCATTCATGGGCATCGCTCATGGCTCCAATGTACCTCCGCGGCGCCTCCCGACCCAACGGAGACTGGCGGTACGGGCGCTCGACTGCTAGAATGGAGGACAATGATTCCGCTCGATCGATTCCGTTCCGCCGCCTGCGCGGTCTGCTTGTCGGCCATTCCCGCGTGCGCCGATATCCGCGGTCCGGATGTCCTGTTCCTGAACTCCTACCATCCCGGGCTGGGCTGGTCGGACCAGGTCCAGGAGGGAGTCCGCAGCACCATGGGGCACAACGAGCAATTCGCCGTGGAATACCTGGATTCCAAGCATTTCGCGAGTCCGGATCTGGATTCCACCTACGCCCGGGAGTTCCGCTCCAAGTACGCGGGGCGACGTCCACGGGTCTTGTTCGCTTCCGACGACCACGCATTGCTCTTTGCCATGAAGTGGCGGGATTCCCTGTTTCCGGGGGTGCCGCTGGTGTTCTGCGGGATCAACGATTTCAAGCCGGAATTGATCAAAGGCCAAAGGAACATCACCGGGATCACCCAATGGACCCGGATGGTGCAGACCGCGGCGATGATCTCCAAGCTGTTTCCCAAGACCACCGATGTCTGGGTGGTCACGGAAGCTTCGGCGACCGGAACGGGGAATCGACGGCGCCTGGATTCCCTGGCCAGGACCCGGCCGGGGAAGCTGCGATTCCATTTCCTGGATTCGGCGGGCACGCCCGAGTGGTCGGAGCTGCGGCGCAAGGTCCTCTCGCTTGGCGAAGGGAACGTCGTGTACTGGTCGGAGCTCTTCCTGGATCGCGACAACGTCTACATCGAGCCCGATCTGGATCTCAAGGCCCTTGTGGATTCGGCGAAGGTGCCCTTCTTCACCCACCAGGCATCCTATCTGTCGGCGGGAATCCTGGGAGGGGATTGCAACCGGGGATTGCAGCACGGCCGGCAGGCGGGAAGGCTTCTGCGGAAGGTCCTTGCCGGTGTCCCCGCCGATTCGCTGAAGGTGCAGGAGGACAGTTCCACGGTTCCCATCTTCCGCTGGGATGCCCTGGAACGGTTCGATGTCGACCTGGATCGACTTCCAACCGAGCGCGTTCTCCTGGACAAACCCGTGCCGGTCTGGGAGGCATACCCCTTGTCCACAGCCGGCGCCATGGCGGGGATGGCGCTTCTGGGTGCCATGGCGGCCTTGCTTTCCTTGGCGTGGCGTCGTGCCCGCCGCGCGAACATCGATGTCCACAGGGCCCAGCAGAGCTTGCGGCATCTCCTGGACGTGCTTCCGGACGCGGTCCTGGTCTTCGACGAGGACGGAGAAGTCGATTTTCTCAACGCACAGGGAAGACGTCTGCTCGGAGGCGTTTCCGGAGATCGGGCGGCGATGCGGGTGGGCGATCTTTTCGACGACGGCGATCCGGACAGCGCGTCGCGATTCGCTTCGCACTTCAAATCGGCGCTCGACGACGGCTCGGCGACCTTCGAGTGGCGCATCCGCCGATCGCGGGATCCCGGTCCGGTGCACGTGGAGGTCTTCCTCACGGCGCTCCTGTTTGACGGGAATCGTCGCATCGGCGCCCTGGTGCGCGACGTGACCGAACGGGTCCAGGCGAGGGAGGTTCTCCTGCGTTCGCACGAGGAGTTGGAGCAGAGGGTGCAGGAGCGGACCATCGAGCTGGTCCAGGCCAACCGGGAGCTGGAGGCGTTCTCGTACTCGGTGTCCCACGACCTGCGCACTCCGCTGCGCGGTGTGTCCGGCTTCGCCGCGGCCCTGGAGGAGGAACTCCATCCCATCCTGGGCGCCGAACATCGCGACTATCTGCACCGGATCCGCCTGGCCAGCGTGCGCATGGGCGAAATCATCGACAGCCTGCTGGGCCTTTCGCGGATCTCCATGACCGCGTTCCGGCCGGTCCAGGTGGATCTGGACGCGGTGGTCGCGGAAGTGATCGCCGCGCAAGGGAACATCGAACACCGCTTGGAATGGCGGCTGGGGAGGCTCGGATTCGTGGAAGCCGATCCGTCCCTCGTGAGGGTCCTCTGGGAGAATCTGATCGGCAACGCGATCAAGTACACGGCCCGGACGGAGGGCGCCGTGGTGGAGATCGGCACCACGGAGGTGGAGGACGGCAGGGAATGGTTCGTGCGCGACAACGGCGCCGGTTTCGATCCCTCCCAGGCCCACAACCTGTTCCGTCCCTTCCAGCGGTTGCACGGCCCCCAGGAATTTTCCGGCAGCGGCGTGGGCTTGGCGATCGTGCAGAGGATCGTGTCGCGCCACGGCGGCAAGGTGTGGGCGGAAGGCGAGCCGGGCAAGGGCGCGACGTTCCATTTCACGTTGGGCTGAGACCGATCTCGGGGCGCGCTCTTCCTCCGGCTCCGGTCGGCGTCCCAGGGACCCGATCCATTTTGATGGATCGGGATGATTTGGGTGCGACGCCTTCCCGTCGCCGTCGGGTCGATCGCATCCCCGATCTCGGCCTCATCCCTGCCAGCCCTGGATGCATTGGCTTCGCCTCGCATCCTTGCTGACAGAATGGTCGACCGTGAAATGCCGCGAGACGCGGGGTCGCCTAAGGCGTGGATCGTGGATGCAGACGACCCGACGGATCCCGTCCGATGATGCATGGTCATCTGTGGAACGATGCGAGGTTGCGTCGCGAGACGTGGGGTCGCCTGAGGCGTGGATCGTGGATGCAGACGACCCGACGGATCCCGTCCGGTGATGCATGGTCATCTGTGGAACGATGCGAGGTTGCGTCGCGAGACGTGGGGTCGCCTGAGGCGTGGATCGTGGATGCAGACGACCCGACGCGCCCCCGGAGGCGTATATGGACATACGTCGACGGGGGCGTCGGAGGGGAGTATGCGCCGCGAGACGCGCCTCAGGCCTGGAACGGCCGTTTCCAGGCCGCGACGCATTCGTCGACGGAAACCGTCAACACTGCGTCGGCGCCCTTGGCGATCTCCAGGCGGCCGTCGGCGGTGATCTCGCCGATGCGCTCGAAGGCGTTGGGGCGCATGAGCTTCTCGAAGGCGCTGGTCTGGCTCTTGCGGACGGTGACCACCAGGCGTCCCAGCGATTCGCTCCACAGGATCCGGCGCGGGTCTTCCACGCCTTCGCGCGGGACGCGGGCCAGATCCACCTTCATGCCCAGGCGCCCTGCCATGGCGGTTTCCGCCAGGGCCACGCCCAGGCCGCCGTCGGAGCAGTCGTGGGCCGAACGCACCAGGCCCATCTGCATGGCCGCGTGGAGAGCCCGGTAGCTGGCCAGGGTCTGGTCGATGTCGTGCAGGCGGGGCACCGCATTGCCCACGAAGCCATGCAGCGCGAACCATTCGGAAGCGCCGCATTCGTCGCGGGTGGTGCCCACCACGTAGACCAGGTCTCCCGCTTCCTTGGCGTCGATGGTCACGGCCTTGGCCACGTCCGGCAGGGTGGCCAGGGCGGTCACCAGCAGGGTGGGCGGAACCGAGATGCGTTCGGAACCGGCTCCGTAGTCGTTCTTCATGGAGTCCTTGCCGGACACCAGGGGGATCCCGTAGGCCACGCACACGCGGCGCAGGGCCTCGTTGGAACGCACCAGCTGGGCGGCCTTGTAGGCGCCGTCGGGATTGGACGTGCTCTCCACGGGATCCGGCCAGCAGAAATTGTCAAGACCGACGATGGTCGCCGGATCCGCCCCGGAGGCGACCAGGTTGCGGACGGCCTCGTCGATGGACGCTTCGGTCATGGCCTCGGCGTCGATGTCCGCGTAGCGCGGAGCCAGGCCGTTGGAGACCACGAGCCCCTTGGGGGAGCCGCCCACGGGCTGGATCACCGCGGCGTCGGTGGGCCCGTCGTCCTTGGCGCCGGTGAAGGGTTTGACCACCGAACGTCCCTGCACTTCGTGGTCGTACTGGCGCACCCAGGGTTCCTTGGAGCAGATGTTCCAGGAAGACAGGAGCGAGAGGAGATCGGAGGCGGCGTCTCCCGCCAGCTGCGCTGTGGTGGGCTCCGGATGCACCGGTGCCTGCCAGCGGGCCGGGATGACGAGTTCCGGCAGCCCGTCGTGCAGGAAGTGCATGTCCAGGGCGCCGATGACCTTGCGACGGAAGCGCAGGGTGAGCACGCCGGAGTCGTCGAACGCTCCCAGGTCGGAGCTTTCCACGCCGCGGAGCTTGGACAGGGCCATGAATTCGTCGAGCTTGGCGGACGGCACGGCCACCGTCATGCGCTCCTGGGCCTCGGAGACGAAGATCTCCCAGGGATCCAATCCGGCGTACTTGAGCGGAGCCTTCTCCAGGTCCACGCAGGCGCCGCCGCAGTCCTTGGCCATCTCGCCCACGGACGAGGAGAGCCCTCCCGCACCGTTGTCGGTGAGGGCGCTGTAGAGTCCCAGGTCGCGGGCCTCCAGGAGGAAGTCCACCATCTTCTTCTGGGTGATGGGGTCGCCGATCTGCACCGCCGAGACGGGCGAGGCTTCCGTGAGGGCTTCGGAGCTGAAGGTGGCGCCGTGGATGCCGTCCTTGCCGATGCGTCCACCCACCATCACGATGCGATCGCCGGGCTTCACGACCTTGTCGGCCGCATTTTCCAGGACGCCGTCGGGATTGGGGAGGGTGGCCGGCATCAATCCGCCCGTGCCGCAGAACACCAGAGGCTTGCCCAAAAACCGCTCGTGGAACACGATGGATCCGTTCACGGTGGGAATGCCGGATTCGTTGCCGCCATCCTTCACGCCGCGGTGCACGCCGCGCAGCAGGCGCTTGGGGTGCATCAGGCGGGGGGGCAGGGGCTTGGACCAGTCGGGGGGCGCGAAGCAGAAGACGTCCGTGTTGAAGATGGGACGGCACCCTTTGCCGGTTCCCAGGATGTCGCGGTTGACGCCGACGATTCCCGTCATGGCGCCGCCGTAGGGGTCCAGCGCGGAAGGACTGTTGTGGGTTTCGGCCTTGATGGTCACGAAGTGGTCCGCGTCGAAGCGGAACACGCCCGCGTTGTCGGTGAACACGGAGATGAGGTCCGGGCGGCGCGGCATCAGTTCCATGGTGGTGGCGCGCACGCAGGTCTTGAACAGGCTCTTCACTTCGCGGGTGTTCCCGTTCTCCTCGTAGACGATCTTCGCGTTGAAGATCTTGTGCTTGCAGTGCTCGCTCCAGGTCTGGGCGATCACCTCCACCTCGATGTCCATGGGGTCGGGAGGCAGCCCCAGGCCGGCGCGGTAGGCGCGCACGTGCTCCTGCTCGTAGTGGTCGCGGATCGCGCGCATCTCCTCCAGCGTGAGGGCCAGGGTGCGTTCGCGCGAAATGGCCAGCAAGGTCGCGTCGTCGTCGGGGAGAGGGACGCTCTCCACCCGCGGCAGGTGGTTTCCGCGCACGGAGCGGGACTTGGCTTCCACTCTGGCGCCGCGGTCCCACTCCTGGCGGGAGATGGTCAGGCAGTCTTCGATCAGGCTGTTGTGCAGGCAGTTGGCCACCGCCTCCACCTGGTGATCGGCGATTCCGCTCACCAGGACCTGCAGGGTGCCGTACACCTTCTGCGCGTTGAGCGCGCGTTCCAGGAGCTCGGCAAGTCCTTCGCTCGCGGTGTGGCCGATGTTGTCCGTGACACCAGGGCGGAACCCGATCTCGAAGAGGTGCGAGAAACCGGGCAGCACCTGGGGGGCCAGGGGAGCGTCCAGCGTCCAGATCTCGGAGACCGGGTCGGAGAACAGCCGGCGCCCCGCGCGATCCAGCTCGCTTGGGGAAAACTCGCCCTCGAGCGTGTAGACCCGCAGAGTCTTCAGCGCGGCGACGGGAATTCCTGCGTCCTCGGACAGCTGCAGGACGAGGCGGGAGGCAAGGGAATCCCGGAGTTCGGGACGGACGGCGACTTCGATGCGATGGAGGCTCATGGAAGGCGGAAAGGTAGCCCAAAGAGGGAATTGTGGTTCGACGGACGGACGCGCTTTAGCTATCTCGGTGGGTCGCCGACCATGGAACGCGTCTATCTGGACTGGAATGCCACCACCCCTCCCTGCCCGGAGGCGATGGATGCGCATCGGGAAGCTTCCGAACGCTTCTGGGGAAATTCCTCGTCCCTGCATCGGGAGGGACGGGGGGCGGGCGAGATCGTGGAGGGGACCTGCCAGGCCTTGGCGGAATGGACCCGGAGCCGTCCCAGCGAGTGGATCCTGACCTCCGGGGGCACCGAAAGCATCCATACAGCCATCCTGGGGTGTCTCCAGGCGCGGGGGAAAAGGGGACGAGTGGTGTCCAGCCGAGGTGAACATGCGTCCACCGAGGGTGTACTGGAACGGTTGGAAGCGGACGGCTGGGAGGTGGTGCGACTTCCCTTGCGTGCGGATGGAACCTGGGACCCCCATGAAGTGGAGAGGGCTTGCTTGGAGGCCCCCACCGCCCTGGCCAGTCTGATCTGGGCCAACAACGAGACCGGTGCGGTGTCGGACGCGGGGACTTTGGCGCGTCGATTGGCGGAGGCGAAGATTCCCCTCCATCTGGATTCGGTCCAGTGTTTTGGCAAGATGGATGTGGACCTGACGGAAGTCCCCGCCGCATTCGTTTCCCTGTCCGGCCACAAATTCCAATCCACCAAGGGGTCGGGAGCCCTGCGGATCCGGAGGGGGGCGCCTTGGTCCCGATGGATCCAGGGAGGGAACCAGCAGCGCTCGCGCCGAGGCGGGACCGTGGACGTGGCCGGAGCCGCGGCGATGCATGCGGCCATCCTGCGCTCCCGGAAATCCGGCGTCCTGGAGCCCGACCCGAGGGATGGGCTCCAGGAGTCCCTGGTTTGCGCGATCCCGGGGCTCCAGGTGGTTTCCCGGGACGCCAACCGACTTTCCAACACCCTGTGCCTGATCGTGGAAGGAGCCGACAGCTCCGCGCTCCTGGCCAGGATGGACGAACGGGGGTTCTCCATCGCCTCGGGGTCGGCCTGCTCGACAGGTTCGCCGGATCCGTCCCAAGTCTTGTTGGCCATGGGAATCCCCGAATGGCAGGCCCACTGTGCGGTTCGGATCTCCCTGGGGCCCGGGACCACGCGAGCGCATCTGGATGCGTTCGCGAAGGTCTTCGCCCAGGAAGTGGAATTCGTGCGACGTGTCGGAGGCGGTCTAGTAGTTTGAACCGCCCATGCCTTTCACGCTGAGTCATCCCGCCCTTGTCCTTCCGCTGCTCTCCCGCGTCCGTGCCGGAGGTTGGAAGGTCTCCCTGTTCCTGGGGGCGATGGCTCCCGATTTCTGGGTGCTGGCGCCGGGAATCCTGGATCGTTCCTCCACCCATGGGAGATGGGGGCTCCTCCTTTGCCCGCCGTTCGCGCTGGTGGCCTCCTGGTTGTTCCATGGTTGGTTCTTCCAGCGCATCCGGCGTCTTCCCGGAATCGTCTCCTCCTATCCGATCGGTCCGTTCCATTGGGGGTGGAGTGCGTTCGGTGCCATTCTCGGCACGCTCACCCACCTGATGTGGGACCAGCTGACCCACGAAGGATCCCGATTGCAGGTGCGCCACCCGGTGTTCGACAAGGTTTGGTTCGTGGTGGGCAACGATGCCATCACCATCGGACAGGCCGCTTGGATCGGGAGTTCGTTGGTCGGCGCCCTGATCCTGGCCATCTGGATCTGGGGGAAGATCCGTCGATGGGGGATCCCCCTGGCCACCTTCGTCGCTTGGCCTTGGGTGGTGACGTCCTTCTGCGCCGTGGCCCCGGGAGTGTCCTACTTCGGCTGGAGGCTTTTCCCGCTGTATCTGGAAAACGGTCAGCCCCGCTACCTGCTGGACCCGATTTCGGACATCCGGTATCTGGTGGTGGTTTCCGCGGCGCTGGTGGCCGCGTCCATCTGGATGTGCACGGGGGATGCGAAAAACGCCTTCCGCGAGGGAAGGCGTTGAGCTTCGAGCGAGCGATTCCCTCCCTTTGGAGGGAATCTCACCAGTGCGAAACCATCGATCCGGTCCCGATCGCGGCCGGGATCAAGAGCGCCAGGATCTTTCCCCAGGGTTTCTTCTCCGGTTGGACCGGAGCTGCCATGGACTGGTCCTTGTCGAACAACCTCCGGGCAGCCCAGGGGGCGATTTCGCGAATCCGCTTCAAGGTGGGAGGATAGCGGTCGAAGGATTCGAAGGTCGCGACCACCCGCCAGGTTCCCAGGTCCAGGATGTTGGCGCGCACCGTCCAGCCCTCCTTCCGTTCCACCACCTCGGATAGGACCAGGAAGCTCGCCCCGGTCCGGCATCGGAGTTCTTCCATGCACAGGGAGTCGCAAGCCCCGGAGCGCAGGGAATCGAAGCGGCGGGGGAACAGCACCTGGTAGCGGGAATCGGTTCCGGCGACCACCGCGAAGCTGTCCCGGAACGAGCGGGCGAAGGTGTCGTAGGCGCCGCTCCAGCGTGGCAGGGCGAAGGCGATGGCCGATTCCAGGGTGTCGCGCGAGACGCACGTGTCGCAACGCACGCGCAGCGTCAGCCGTTCCCAGGCGGATTCGGCCATCCTCGTGGCCGCGGCCAAGGGGGCGCCCGAGTCGGTCAGCTTGAGCGAATCCATCCAGACCCCACCGCGGGCGTCGCGGATCCAGAGACCCGCCTGCCAAGTGGAGTCCTTGCCTTGGCGAGCCATGGTGGGCAGGATCAGACGCTGGATGGATCTGGCTTTGGCCACCGAATCCAGGCAGGCGTAGCCTTCGCAGGGAAGCGAGTCCGGAAGGGAAAGGAGCCGGCCCTGGTTCTTGCGGGACAGGAAACGTTCGGCCAGGCCCTCCGCCAGGAGCGGGCCATGGGTGGAATCCCGGTGGATCACGGGCACCAAGGCCCAGGTCGCGCCAGCCTCCTCCAGGGAATCGCGTCGGCAGTCTCCGGGACAGGATTCCAGCGAATCCAAGCCCGCCAGTCGGCGCCCCGCCCAGGCGAACACCCGATCCCGAGGTCCGCCGCGGCGGAGCAGGCCGCGGGTCTGCCGGGAGGAACGGAAGTCGGTGATCGTGTAGTTGACCACCCAGGCCGAGTCCGATCCGGAAAGGCCGATTTCCAGCTTCTTGTCGGCCATGGACGCCCGCGACATGGAATCGGCCCTGCGACCCCAAGGAACAGTCAGAAACTGTCTATCCATGCGCGTTCCGAACGCGGTACGTACCGCCTGCGACAGCGCCGGAATGTTGGCCGCCTGGATGCTGTCGGGTCGGATGGACGCCGCCCAGGTGGAACGGACATCGAAACGGCATTTCTCGCCGCACGATACGGGCGGCGCCAGGAATGCCGCCATGGCCCGGTCGGCCAGCCTCTCGCCGGAGCGGTCCAGCAGGCGGGTGGAGTCCAGGACGCTGTCGTCCGATGCGCGCAGGAGAAGAAGATTCAGGGCCAGGGTGGAGTCGGCGAGCCGGCTCAGCGTCCCATGCAGCACAAGTTGGGCGCCCCAGGCGGCGGCCGACGAATCCAGGCAGCGTCGGTTCCGGCAGGTCGCGCGGTACTCGAACGGTGCCCACTTCGCCCACGGCGACCGGCGCAGGCCCTGCATCAGGGAGTCGTCCACCGCCCGGGCCACGAGCGAATCCGCGCCCACGGCTTGCACGGGAGCCACGCCCCAGGGCAGCAGGGCCTGGCGCGCGGAGTCGGCGATGCACTGCGAATCACGCAACGAGGGACGAAGGGCGCGGACGAACCGGCGGGTGAGCTGCCGCAGGGAGAGCGCCTGGTCGGCGCGGAAGACGCCCTTGACGGAATCCGTCTTCTGTCGGGAGTTCATGTCGAACACCCAGGAGGAGACCTCGCGCCATCCGTCCGACTTCACCTGCATGGAGGTGTAGAGGAACCAACCCGCGCCGGAGGAGCGGGCCGCGTTCCAGGATGCCTCGAAATTGGTGGCCGGGTCCGCTGCCGGCGAGCGCAGCGCCTTGCCGGTCCGCTCCAGTTCCATTCCCAGCTTCGCTTCCAGGGCCTGGGCGAGAAGCGGGGATTGGCTCTGGTCGCGGACCTTGGCCACGAACCATGTCCGTCGCGCCACGGCGAGCGAATCCTCCCTGCGGAGGGAGTCCAGCCTCCTCAGGGAGTCCAGCCTCTGCCGGTGGGCGATCTTCTGGAGGGAATCGGCCTTCGCGGAATCCAGCTTGGCCGCCACCACGCGCAGGGAATCGAGGGTGCGCAGGGAATCGGCGATCCGCTGCGCAGGCGTCTTCCGTGTCTTCTTCGACTTGGTGGTCTTGGATTTCGTGGTCTTGGTTCCCGGATCCGCCGCGGAAAGCAGTACGGGTGCCAAGAGGCTCGCCACGATGGTGAGCGCGAGGAGTGTTCTCGGAGATCTCATGGTTCTTTGTCTCCCATTGTCCGCAGAGCATACCTTCTTCGAACGCGTTCTGTCGAGCCCTGGCTACTATTGTCGCTCCATGAGACTCTGGGCCCTCTCCGATCCGCATCTGACCCTGGCCACGCCGCAGAAGGCCATGCACGTCTTCGGGGAGGTGTGGCGCGACCATGTCGAACGCATCCGCGGGAACTGGTGCCGCCTAGTGTCCGACCAGGACGTGGTGGTGCTGCCCGGCGACATCTCCTGGGCCGGTCGGCTGGACGACGCCCAGACGGATCTGGAATACCTGCACCGGCTGCCGGGGACCAAGGTGATCCTGGACGGGAACCACGAGCGCTGGTGGAATTCCCTCGCGGAGGTCCGCGCCCACCTGCCGCCTTCCGTGAAGGCCCTTTCCGGCGACCACCTGGAGATCGGGGCCTGGCTTCTGTTCGGTACGCGATTGTGGGAGACCCGTCGGATCGATTGCGACGCGCTGGTGGCCTGGACTGGAAGCACCGACAAGCGTCCGGACCGGCGGACCCCGGAAGACGACGCGCGCAACGAGAAAATCTTCCTCCGGGAGTTGGCCCGCCTGGAGCGATGCATCCAGGCGCTTCCGCGCAGACCCTGGCTGCGGAGGGTCTGCCTGACCCATTATCCACCCATCGGACCCATGCTGGAGCCGTCCCCTGTCTCCGAACTCCTGGAGCAGGCCAAGGCGGGCCTTTGCGTGTTCGGCCACCTGCACAGTTTGAAGAAGGGGACGGAAGGACGGCCCCGCGAGGTGTTCGGGGAGGCCCGCGGAGTTCGCTACGTACTCGCTTCCGCAGACCATCTGGAGATGGTTCCGGTCCTTCTGGACGAGGCCTGAACCGGCCGTCGGTCATGGCGCCATTGCACCGTCTTCGGAAAATGGTAGCCTAACCCGGGATACCAACGATGGAGACCGCGCCATGTCCATTACCCGTATCGTCTTGGGGAGCATTCGTTCACGACTGATCTGGACTTCGATCCTGGTCGCCTTCTTCGCCTTTGGCCTGACCGCGGGCTTTTCCATCTTCAAATTGCGATCCATCCAGGAGCAGGGACTGGAAGTCCAGATCCGCAGCCAGTCGGAAGCCGGTGCCCGTGAGGTGGAGGCTGTGATGGAACGCAAGGTGGGGTTCGCCCGCGCCTTGGCGAGGTCGGTGGAGGGAATCGCCTCCCTGCCCGATGGCCAGAAGCGGGAAGTGTTGGATTCCGTGGTCCGTTCCATGGCCTTCGAGGAGGGCGTGTCCGCGGCCTACGTGAACGTGGAGCATGGACGATTCTTCTCCGCGAAGGTCGGCACACCTGGGAAGAAGCCGGGTTCCACATGGTTCAAGGACGGCACAGGGCGCGTCCGGTACGATCCCGTGGGAGCGGACACTCCCATCGATTCTTCCGCCGCATGGTACTGGAACGCGTTCCGAAGTGGACACGAAGGCATGGTGGAACCCTACCGCTACAGCTACCTGCCGGGAATCGACTCCATCCTGATGGTTTCCATGGCGGTGCCCATCCAGGTGGGAGGGAAGGTGGTGGGCGTGGCGGGAGTGGATGTTCCCTTCACCCAACTGCAGACGGTGGTCGGCGAAGTCCATCCCATCGCCGGATCGTACGCCATCCTCGTATCCAACAATGGCGTGCGATTGGCGCATCCGAAGCCAGAGTTGCTGATGAAGCGGTTGGGGGACGACATGGCCGACGCGGAGCGCCGATCCCTCCTGGATTCCATCCGCTTGGGGCGGCCAACCCAGGTGGAGAAGATCGCCAAGGGATTGGGAGCGATGAGCCTGATCCGATATCAACCGGTCGTGGTGGGCAAGACCGGGACGGCATGGTCGTTGGGCCTGGTCTTTCCCATCGACGAGATGCGCGCACCGGTGGCTCGAACCCGCAATGAGCTTCTGTTCGCGACCTTGCTGGCAGTCGCTTTCCTGGCGTTGGTCCTGGGTGTCCTGACGGCAAGGCTCCTGAGGCCATTGGAGGTGACCGCGGGTTTCATGCGGGAACTGGCCGAAGGGGATGGAGACCTGACACGGCGGGTTTCCGCGACCGGCGTCGACGAGACGGATCGCCTGGCCGTCGAATTCAACCGCTTCGCGGAAGCGACCCGGCAGATGGTCGGGAATGTCGTGGAACGGATGCTTCCGGTGAAATCCGGTGGCGGGGAGATGCGGCGGGTCTCCCAAGAGATGGATGCCTTGTCCAACCGGTTGGCCGCCCAGGCGCGGACCGTGGGAGAGGAGGCCGACCGGATGTCCGGGAGCGCCCAGGGGGCGCACGGAGCCATGGAGCGTTCCGGTGGAAACCTGGAGCGGATCGCGGCGGCGGTGGAAGAGATGAACGCGAGCGTCGGCGAGATCTCCCAGGGGGCGAACCTGTCCATGACCACGGGACGGGAAGCCATGGCCGCCGCCGAGCAGGCCAGCCGGTTCGTCGGGGAATTGTCGAACGCCTCCCGCGAGATCGAGGATGTGATCGAGATCATCGTGGAGATTTCCGAGCAGACCAAGCTCCTGGCCTTGAACGCCACGATCGAGGCCGCCCGCGCCGGGGAGGCCGGCAAGGGTTTCGCCGTGGTCGCGGGCGAAGTGAAGGAGCTGGCCAAGGGGACCGCCGCGGCCACCGAGGACATCCGGGCCAAGGTCGACAAGATCCGCTCGGCCACCGCGAGCGCGGTGGAGCGGATCGAGACGATCCGCGCCGTGATCCACAAGTCGTCCGACATGCAGAACACCATCGCGGCCTCCGTGGAGGAACAGTCCGCGAGCACCCGCGAGATCGCCTCCAGCCTGGCCGAGGTCGTGTCCGAGATCAAGGAGGTCCGCAAGGGCCTGGCGGGTGTGGCCACCGGCGCCGACTCCGTGCATCGGGAGATGCTCTCGCTGAACTCGACCAGCGGGGAATTGCAGACCGAATCCGAACAGGTTCGCCAGATGGTGTCCCAGATGGACGGCGCGATCCTCGACATCGACCGCCTGTTGGGGCGATTCAAGATCTGAGCATACCTGCCATGCGTCCGGTGGATGGGTCCGCTCCGTCGGGCCGAGGCTAGTTTTCCCTGTCTCTAGAACGCGGGGCGATCCGGACGGACGCCCCTTTCCAGGTTCCGAAGAAGGGGAAGAACGATGTCGAAGACCCACAAGATCGCAGTCCTGGCCGGTGATGGGATCGGTCCCGAGGTGATGGCCCAGGCCCTGCGCGTGATGGAGGCCGTGGCCGCCAAGGACGGCTTCTCCTTCGATTGGAAGCCGGCCAAGGTGGGCGGGTCCGCCTACGACGCGTTCCAGCATCCCCTGCCGCAGTCCACCATCGACACCTGCAAGGATTCCGAGGCCATCTTCTTCGGGTCCGTGGGCGGTCCCAAGTGGGAAAGCCTTCCCCCCGACCTCCAGCCCGAGCGGGGTGCGTTGCTGCCCTTGCGCAAGATCTTCGGGCTGTACGCGAACCTGCGACCCGCCACCGTCTACAAGGCCCTGGCCGGCGCCTGCCCGCTGCGCGCCGACATCGTGGGCGACGGCTTCGACGTCCTGGTGGTGCGCGAACTCACCGGCGACGTCTACTTCGGGCAGCCCAAGGGGCGCGAGGGCGACCGCGCCTTCGACAACATGGTCTATTCCGTGCACGAGATCGAGCGGATCGCCCGGGTGGCGTTCAAGGCCGCGCGTGCACGCCGCAACCACGTGACCTCCATCGACAAGGCCAATGTGCTGGCGGCCAGCGTTCTCTGGCGCGAAGTGGTCACCCGCATCCACAAGGACGAGTTTCCCGACGTGAAGCTGTCGCACATGTACGTGGACAACGGCGCCATGCAGCTGGTGCGCAGCCCCAAGCAGTTCGATGTGATGCTGTGCCCCAACCTCTTCGGCGACATCCTCTCCGACGAGGCCGGCGCGATCACCGGTAGCTTGGGCATGCTGCCTTCCGCCTCGCTCGCGGAAGGAACCTTCGGATTGTTCGAGCCTTCGGGCGGTTCGGCCCCCGACATCGCGGGCAAGGGCATCGCCAACCCCTTGGCGCAGATTCTGTCAGGAGCCATGCTCCTGCGCTACGCCCTGGGCCGCGAGGAGAGCGCCCGCCGCATCGAGGCGGCCGTGGCCAAGGTGCTGGACGACGGCATCGCCACCGGCGACATCGCCTGGGCCGGAGCCCAGGTGGTGAACACCGCGGGAATGGGCGACGCGGTGATCGCGCGGCTCTGAGCCTTCCTCAGAAGCTTCCCAGCATCCGGAACGCCTGCTCCCTGATCCAGGGGGCATCGGGGAGCCGGTACCGCAGACTTTCCTGGCAGTGGTCCAGGTGGGTCTCGGGGGCGTCCGGATCCTCGGTGCGCTCCGGGCGCACGATCCGGATCCACGCTTCCAGGCTGTCCCGACGACGTGGCGCGCTGGCCTGGAATCCCGTCCGGTTCGCACGTTCCAGGGCGTGTTCGGCGTACAAAGGGATGCGCGAGACCTGGTGGACATGCCCCGACCCACCGCCGTCCAAGCAAGAAAGCAGGCGGTCGAGTTCGTAGAAGGCTTCCTGCATCCGGCGGCGTTCCGTCTGGTGCCCCGCGTGCCTGCGCGACAGCGACAGGGCGGCCGTCTGGAAGAAATCGTCCTGGCAGTTTTCGCAAGCTTGGACCTGGCCGCTGGAATCCGACCGGAGATGGCGGGCCCAGGCGGTGTCCGGATCCAGCGTCGCCAGCGAGTCCGGCGAAAGGTAGGGGTGGATCGACGCGAGACTGTCCAGGGTCGTGGAGGTCAGGGCCAGCGTGTCCCGGTGGCGGAAGGTGTCGCGGACCACCAGACGCACCGGAGCCTGCTCCGGCGAAGCCGCGATCGCCCCGCAGGCCAGGCTGGCGATGGCGAGTGCGACGCTGCTCGGGAATCCCATCGCGGCAAATCTATCAACCGGCGGGAACGAAAAGACCCCCGGCGTTTCCGCCGAGGGTCCGACTGCGACAAATTCTGACTTGAGGTTCGTTCGCCCTGCCGCCGCCCTTCGATACACTTCGCTTCGCGAAGCACGGTTCGACAGGCTCACCGCGGCGCTCAGGGAACGGCGACTTTCCACCCGCGGCCAGAGGGGCACTCTGGACGAACGGATCTCGATCAGTTGATCTCCTTGGCCTCGAACCACTTCATGTTGCGGCGGAGCTTCTTGCCCACTTCCTCGAGCTGGAGCTTGCGCTCGGAAGCTTGCTTGGCGCGGAAGTTCTTCATGCCGTTCTTGTGGACTTCGTCCATCCAGTTCTTGGCGAAGGTGCCCTTCTGGATGTCGGTCAGCGCCTTCTTCATGGCCTTGCGCGTGGCGTCGGTCACGATCTTGGGGCCGGTGGTGTAGTCGCCGAACTCGGCCGTGTTGGAAATGCTGTAGCGCATGTACGACAGGCCGCCCTGGTACATGAGGTCGACGATCAGCTTCACTTCATGGAAGCACTCGAAGTAGGCCATCTCGGGAGGGTAGCCGGCGTCGACGAGGGTCTGGAATCCGGCCTTCACCAGTTCCGAGATGCCGCCGCAGAGGACCGCCTGTTCGCCGAAGAGATCGGTTTCGGTCTCGTCCTTGAAGGAGGTCTCGAACACGCCGCCACGCAGGCTGCCGATGCCCTTGGCGTGGGCCAGAGCCTTGGCCTTGGCCTTGCCGGAAGCGTCCTGGAAGATGGCGATGAGGCCAGGCACGCCGCCGCCCTTCTCGAACTCGGCGCGGACCATGTGGCCGGGGCCCTTGGGAGCCGACATGATCACGTCGACGTCCTTGGGGACCTTGATGTACTTGAAGTGGATGTTGAATCCGTGCGAGAAGATGAGGGTCTTGCCCTTCTTCAGGCTGGGGAGGATGTCGGATTCGTAGATCTTGGCCTGGACTTCGTCCGGCAGCAGGATCTGGATGAAGTCGGCCTTGGCGGCGGCTTCGGCGGCCGACATCAGGGTGACGCCCGGCTTGAAGCCGTGCTTGACGGCCAGCTTGTAGTTGTCGGAGCCCTTGCGCTGTCCCACGATCACGTTCACGCCGGAGTCGCGCAGGTTCTGGGCCTGGGCGTGTCCCTGCGATCCGTAGCCGATCACGGCGATCGTCTTGTTCTTGAAGGGGGCCAGCGACCCGTCCTTGTTCGTGTAGACCTTCATCGAAAGCTCCCTTGTGGGGGTGGTTGGTGGCAAGTGGCGAAAAAGTAGAACACTTAGCGCGCGGGTGGCGCGAGGCTTTGGCCCTGGCGGGCCTGCGTTTCTTCGCTACGCGAGACTGTTGACCCTGGCGGGTCGGCTTTGCACGGGGCGGCCGCGCCCCGTGTCCCGCGGCCCAAGGGGCACTGGCGCCCCTTGGGGATCCGCCACCGGGGGGCTTGGACTTACGCGGCCATGGTGGCTTGCTGGACCTGCGGGAGATGCGGATCTTCCAGCACTAGGGGAATGGCATCAGCGTCGCGATCGGCATCTTCATGGCACTGGCCGCTCCAATAACCAAGCCCCCCGGACCCCCTCGCTTCGGCAGCGGCAGGCGTTGCATTGGAGTGCCGGTGGCCCGACTTCGCTTCGCTGGTCGGGTGCGCGATCGATTCGCTTTCCTCCTCAAATCTCCATGGATTCCACGGCGGGAATCATCCAAAGGCCCGGTGGGCAATTCGGAGTGGAGTGTTTCCCTCTAACAGGACGCTGAAAAACCCTTCAAATCAACTGCGCCAAGACAGAATCTGTCGTAGATTGTAGTATGCGCGGCCGCATCCAATCCAATCCCAGTTTCATTGCTGTTGTTGACCTTGATGCTCGTAT